>OQWM01000505.1_pt1 | contig 24898 bp, 17 predicted proteins | sample 1691531 | NCBI WGS metagenome assembly OQWM01 (sample SAMN03418257, study PRJEB22391) | human gut metagenome | biome: human-gut; feature: organic feature; material: feces | host: Homo sapiens | place: Tanzania | collected 2013-01
TCAATCTTGGGTTACCATGCATCAAGTCGCGCATGATGATAGTCATCTTCACGATAAACTCCCAGTCTGCATCCTTCTGCTCACGTGTTTTTGCCTTTTCATTGTTGGCGATGTCCTCACCCTCATTGCACATACAGTGCTCGCGGGTCCATGCCATAGCCTTCTCGTACTCCACAGGGTCGTAGATACCCTCAGTCATACGGCGGATGATCTCAGTAAGGTCAACACTCTCGTTGCGCATACCGAGATACTCCTGGAAGAAGTTAGGGTCAACGATGGAACCAGCGATACCCATGCAGGCACTACCCATAGAGAGATAAGACTTGCCGCGCATGGTAGCTACAGCCTGAGCTGCTCTGGCAAAGCGCAGAATCTTCTCTGCTACGTCAGCAGGGATAGAGTCATCCTCCAAGTCCTGTACATCATGACCATAGATACCGAAAGCTGGCAATCCCTTCTGGGCATGAGCTGCGAGAACAGCAGCCAGATAAACAGCACCTGGACGCTCTGTACCGTTGAATCCCCAAACAGCCTTTGGCCAGTGTGGATTCATATCCATAGTTTCTGCACCATAGCACCAGCAGGAAGTAACGGTGATGGTAGAGCCAACACCCTCGCGCTCAAACTTTTCTGCGCAAGCTGCACTTTCTGCTACACGACCGATGGTACTGTCAGCGATGACACACTCAACAGGAGAGCCGTCGCCATTACGTAAATTCTCTGAAATCAGTTTGGCTACAGACTTAGCCAAATTCATGGTTTTTTCCTCGAGGCTTTCACGTACACCTCCCTGACGTCCGTCGATAGTAGGACGGATACCGATTTTAGGATAGTTACTCATAATTCTTGTTCTTTAAGTTTTTATAGTTACTATATTTTATATACATTATATTATATGTAAGCACAAAGGTAGTGATAAAAAACGAATCTTATCACTACCTTTATACTTTTTTATATTTGTTTTTCTTTATTTAGAATTAAACTTGAAAGCCAGAGGTTCATTCTTGAGTCCGGATGGAAGGGTAACGGTTACCTGATTGCCCTTGACGGTGTACTTGACAGACTTGCCGTTCTGCAGCAGAACCAGCTTACCCTTAGGCTTGTTCTCTGTCCAGGTAATGGTCTTAGGGGCCTTTTCTCCATCTTCCAGTGCATAGATGGCGTAGAGGGTCTTGCCGTTCTTGTCGGCGGTAAACCATACCTTGCCATCATTATAGTGGGCTGCATTGACGGTAGAGTAAATAGCCTGACCGTTCTTGTTGAGCCAGCTTCCTATCTTCAGGAGGGTATTCACAACTTCCGGTTGCAGGGTTCCATCTGCCTTCGGACCAACGCCGAGAGCGAGACATCCGCCCTTTGCCACAATTTCTGAGAGAATACCGATCACCTTGTTAGGTGACTTGAACTTGGCGTTAGGTGTCCATCCCCATGCATGGCTCAGGGTGATGCAGCTTTCCCAAGGAATATCGAGCTGCTTGGCTGGGATACCCTGCTCTGGAGTCTGATAGTTCTCATTCTTTCCACGAATGGTTCTATCTACGCTGATCATACCCGGATTGCGCTTGCGGGCATCTACCAGAATGGTATCAAGACCAATCTCGTCACCTGTAATCCATCCGCCATCGAGCCACAGGATATCGATGTTGCCATAGTCGGTGGTCAACTCGTTGAGCTGGTTCTGTGTAAACTTGCGGTAGTTCTGCCACCAGTCTGGATGCTGCTTCTTCTTGTAGTTGATGCGGCGGTTAGGGGTTGCATAATAAGGATTCCAGAACCATTTGCTGTGCCAGTCTGGTTTGGAGAAATAACAACCGATCATGAATCCCTTGTTGCGGTAGGCGTCGAATACCTCCTTGGCGATGTTGTGGCGTGGATCCTTGCCGAAAGGTCCATGGGCAATGGAGAAGTCGGTATATTTGGTATCAAACATGCAGAAGCCGTCGTGGTGCTTGGTGGTGAAGATCATATACTTCATACCTGCCTTTTTCATCACGTCAGCCCATTTGCCAGGATCGAAGTTTACTGGGTTGAGGGAATCTTTCTGGCTCCAGTACCATGCCTTGTCCTCCTCGTAGGTTGGTTTGCGCTCACGTACAATCCAGTCTTCCGAACAGATTGACCAGGATTCTACGACGCCGGGTACGCTATAGAGTCCCCAGTGCATCAATACACCGAACTTCTGGTCCTGCCAGTGCTTGAGTTTGGTTAATACTTGTGGATCTGTTGGCCAGACGTAATCTTCTGTGTTTGACTGTTGGTGAACGAAGCTCTGTGCTTCCTGTGCCTGCATCTGGGTAGTGAATCCTGCAGACAAGGCAAGTCCGAGCATCATTAATTTAAATTGTTTCATATGCTTTGATAGTTAAATTGGATTGATGTTTTAATTGTTTATGCCGTTTTTATTTATTTATGTGCTGCAAATTTACTGCTTTTTTGCGAAAGATGCAAGAAAGTTACAAAAAAAGTTTCTAGAAAAATGAAGAGAAATATAAAAAAAGATAATAGAAAAAACGGGTTTGTGTTACTTACCCGTTTTTTCTGTTTCCTTCGGCATTATTGCCTGTTTCTTTTGCTGCATCAATCAAGCTTCCAAAGTCATCGCAGAACTCGGTCATCTGATGATAGAGCAGGTTGCTGCCTTTATCAGATAATTCTGTATCTGGCAGAGGACCGGAGTTGATGGCTACGGTGAAGATGTTGGCTGCTACACCGGCACGAACGCCCAAAGGAGCATTCTCTACCACGATGCCTTCCCAAGGCTGCAGGTTGCCAGCTTTCTGCAATCCCATCAGATAAGGATCTGGGTTTGGTTTGCCTCGCTTCACATCATAAGCAGTTACGATATGTGCTTCATCGAGATATTCGCCGAAGTCGTTGAGAAGTCTCAGGATGAGTGGGCGCTGCCCGCTGCCCGTCACAAGGACGATGCGAAGCCCTCGCGCGCGTACATTATCTAATAATACGCGCGCGTAAGGCATGGGTGCAGCCTCGGGAAGAGTGTTGAAGAGTGCGCTCTTCACGCGATAGATTTCCTCTATCTCCTCTGCTGTAGCCCTACGGCCCCAAGTGCGCATGGCCAGCATATCCACAGTGCCACTGCCCGTACGGCCTTCGTTCATATAGACCTCTTGCGGTGTCATGTGCAGACCAAACTGCTCTACAGCCCCACACCAGGCCTTTACGTGGTTGGGCATAGAGTCGAAGAGGACTCCGTCCATATCAAAAAGAACGGCCTTGAGGTTCCTCGCCTCCTGGCCGTCCTTCTGTTTCTGTGAAATATCCAATGCTGTGAGGATTTACTTCTGAAGACGCTCCTTGATGGCCTCTGTCTCCTTCTCGTAGCCGGGCTTACCCAAGAGAGCGAACATGTTCTTCTTATAAGCCTCCACACCAGGCTGGTTGAAGGGGTTCACACCCAGCACCAGACCGCTGATGCCACAAGCCTTCTCGAAGAAGTAGATGAGCTGACCCAGGTTGTAGGCATCCAGTCGAGGTACACTCACACGGATATTGGGTACACCGCCATCCACATGTGCAAGCTGAGTACCCAGCTCTGCCATCTTGTTCACTTCATCCACACGCTTGCCCTCCAGGAAGTTGAGACCGTCCAGGTTCTCGTCATCATGGGGGAAGAGCAACTTGTGCTCGGGCTGCTCCACACTCACTACTGTCTCGAAGATAGTGCGCTCACCCTCCTGAATCCACTGGCCCATAGAGTGGAGATCGGTGCTGAAGTCAACGGCTGCAGGGAAGATACCCTTGAGATCCTTACCCTCTGACTCGCCATAGAGCTGCTTCCACCACTCGTTCATATAATGGAGCTTGGGCTGGAAGTTAACCAGTATCTCTATCTTCTTGCCCTTGTTGTAGAGTGCGTTACGCACTGCTGCATACTGGGCGCTTATGTTCTGGCTGAAAGGAACATCAGCAGCAGTGGCACGTTCCATATCGGCAGCACCCTGCATGAGGCTGGCTATATCGAAGCCAGCAACAGCAATGGGAAGCAATCCCACGGGAGTGAGTACGCTGAAGCGGCCACCCACATTGTCGGGGATGATGAATGAGGTGTAGCCTTCGCGGTCGGCTGTAGTGCGGGCGGCACCCTTGTGAGCGTCGGTCACAGCCACTATCACCTTGCGTGCAACATCCACTCCGCGCTGCTCCTCACACTGCTTCTTGAGCAGACGGAAAGCCAAGGCAGTCTCGGTGGTCGTGCCACTCTTGCTGATATTGATGACTCCGAACTTGCGGTCCTTGAGGTACTCTGTGAGTTCATACAGGTAGTCCTCGCCGATGTTGTTGCCTGCGAAGAGGATATTAGGGTTCTCACCCTTGTTGACCAGCCACTGGAAACTGTTGCCCAGAGCCTCGATGACAGCGCGTGCACCCAGATAAGAGCCTCCGATACCTGCTACTACCACAGTGTCGCAGTGCTCACGCAGTGTGTTGGCACATGACTGTAACTGCTCCAGGAACTCAGGAGTAATCTGGCTGGGAAGGTGTAGCCAACCCAGAAAACCGTTGCCCTCACAAGTAGCATTCTCCAATGCCTGCTGAGCAGAAGCTACAGCACCCTCGTAGGCAGTAACGTCCTCGGGGGCAATCAGCGTCTTGCTGATGTCTAACTTAATCATAATTAAATGTGTATTTAACTGAATTACAATCTTTACTTATGTACCTTACCGACTGGCTCACGGCCAGTCACACGGCTCTCACGAGCCACTGGGCGCCCCTTAGCGGAACGCCTCGCTGAGCAAACCAATCTCGATGGACGGGCTCACACGGCGATAGAGGATATTATAGACAGCGTCCAGGATGGGCATGTTGACCCTCATGGGACGGTTGATTTCCTGCATGCACTTGGCACCGAAGTAGCCCTCGGCTATCATGCGCATCTCTGCCTGGGCGCTCTGAACGCTGTAGCCCCGGCCTATCATGGTGCCGAACATGCGGTTGCGGCTGAACTGGCTGTAGCCCGTAACAAGCAGATCGCCCGTATAGACCGAGTCGCACACGTTGCGGGGGATGGGACAGGCAGCATTGAGAAAGCGCTGCATCTCCTGTATGGCATTGCTCATGAGCACCGCCTGGAAGTTGTCGCCGTAGTTCATGCCGTTACAGATGCCCGAAGCGAGTGCATATACATTCTTGAGCACACTGGCATACTCGATGCCTGTAACGTCCTGACTCACCTTGGTGCGCACGTAATCGTTCTGCAGCAAGGAGGCAAACTCCCTGGCGCGAGCCAGATCGGCACAGCCCACAGTGAGATAGGTGAGGTGGTTCATGGCCACTTCCTCGGCATGGCTGGGACCACCGATGACTGCCAACTGCTCCTGCGGCACACCATACATCAGCCCGAGATAATCGGTGCAGATGAGGTTCTCACCCGGCACAATGCCCTTGATGGCCGTTACCAGGAACTTGGAGCGAAGCTTGACATGAAGATGCTCGAGCGTTCCTTTGAGGAAAGGAGAGGGAAGCACCAGGATGAGAGTCTGACAGGCATCGGCCACCTCGTTGATATCATCGGTGAGAGTGACCCGGCTCATGTCGAAGTGCACCTGCGAGAGGTAGGCCGGATTGTGTCCGGTATGCCTGAACTGTTCCACTCGTTCGGCATTACGCATATACCAATGTATGTGCGGAACGCTCTCGAGCAGAATCTTGGCAATGGCTGTTGCCCAGCTTCCTCCGCCGATGACACCTACCTGACCTGTCATGCTGTCCATTGTGCGATGGTCTCCTGAGAGGGACGCTCAATGTCGAGTTTGTACTTCTTAACTATTTCGATAATCTGCTGCTGAACCTTGGCTGGTGCCACTCCCTGCAGTGTGCTTACGAGATTGTAGCCGGCCTTACGCAGGATGGGGATAATCTCCGAGGGGATACCCTTCTCCAGAAAGAGTTCATCCTTGTCGCGGGGAGCCTTCACCTCAGGCTTCATCTGCGGGAAGAGCATCACCTCGCCTATGGCAAACTTGCCGGTGAGAAGCATCACCAGACGGTCGATACCTATGCCTATACCGAAGGTGGGAGGCATTCCGTACTGCAGAGCACGCAGGAAATCGTGGTCGATGATCATAGCCTCATCGTCACCCTTGTCGGCCAGCTTCATCTGGTCAACGAAGCGCTGCTCCTGGTCGATGGGGTCATTGAGCTCACTGTAGGCATTTGCCAGCTCCTTGCCATTGACCATCAACTCGAAGCGCTCTGTGAGTCCGGGCTTCGAGCGGTGCATCTTGGTCAGGGGCGACATCTCCACAGGATAGTCGGTGATGAAGGTGGGCTGGATGAAGGAACCCTCACAGGTCTCTCCGAAAATCTCGTCTATCAGCTTACCTTTGCCCATTGTCTCATCCACCTCGATGCCCAACTTCTTGGCCACATCGCGTATCTCTTCCTCATTCATGGGATAGAGGTCGTAGCCGGTCTTCTCCTTGATGGCATCCAGAATAGGCAGACGACGGAAGGGAGCCTTGAAGGAAATCACCTTGCCGTCTATCTCCACCTCGGGCTTACCGTTGACCGCAGTACAGATCTCCTCGAGCATCTTCTCGGTGAAGCACATTCCCCAGTTGAGGTCCTTGTAGCTCACATAAAGCTCCATGCAGGTAAACTCGGGATTGTGAGTCTTGTCCATTCCCTCGTTGCGGAAGTTCTTGCCCATCTCATACACTCCCTCGAAGCCGCCCACAATGAGGCGCTTGAGGTAAAGCTCCGTAGCGATACGCATGTACATATCCTGATTGAGGGCATTGAAATGCGTGATGAAGGGGCGGGCACTGGCACCACCTGCGATGTTCTGCAGGATAGGGGTATCCACCTCAGTATATCCTGCATCATCGAGAATGCGGCGCAGAGTGCGCACGATGGTAGCTCGCTTGAGGAAAGTATCCTTCACGCCGTTGTTGACAATGAGGTCAACATAACGCTGGCGGTAGCGCAACTCGGGGTCGTCAAAAGCGTCGAACACATTACCCTCGGCATCTGTCTTCACGATGGGCAGGGGACGAAGACTCTTGGAGAGCACGGTCATCTCTGTCACATGCACGCTTATCTCGCCGGTCTTGGTGCGGAACACATAGCCCTTCACACCGATGAAGTCGCCCAGGTCGAGGCACTTCTTGAACACGATGTTGTACAAATCCTTGTTCTCATCGGGGCAGATAGCATCACGCTGCACATACACCTGTATGCGTCCCTTGCTGTCCTGCAGCTCAGCAAAGCCAGCCTTGCCCATGATGCGCTTGCTCATGATACGTCCGGCAATGCTCACATTGCGGCTGTTCTCGGGTGTGGCGGTAGCGGGAATCTCCTCTCCGTCCTCTCCCACAGTGGTGGGCAGGTCAACAAATGACTCACGGATTTCCGTGCTCCAGGCATCCACAGGATACTCAGCAGCGGGATAAGGGTCAATGCCCAGGTCGCGCAACTGCTGCAGGTTATTTCTTCTGACAATCTCCTGATCGCTCAATTCGAGTATATTCATCGTACTTATACCTTATTATATATATTCCAAATTTCGTGCGCAAAGTTACGCAGAAATCTCAGATAAGGCAAGAAATAAGGCACACGGATGACTGAAACGGCCCGAAACAGCCAACAAAAGCACCCGCACCACCTACTTCACCACTCTCTTCCCTCCTCTTGACACATAGATTCCACAGGCCGGCTTGCCTGTCACCTTGCGTCCCTGAAGGTCGCAGATGCTGCTTGCTGGCATTTTGCAGGAATAGGAATTGAGATGCAGAAGGGGATGGAGGTTCTGGCAAGAAGCAGTCTCGCGGGCGGAAGAACGGGCTAAGAAACAATGCCCGCTGCGTCATCCGGCACACGGATGCTTTTTCTGACCATCAGCGCACAGCGGTGCATCAGCCATCGCAGCGCGGTGCATCGGCCATCGCAGCACGCTCCGTTGGGGTTCGCAGCGCAATGCATTTGACGCCAACCCCATCTGCCACGTTACCGCCGTTGCTTCCCCCGAGGAAGTTTGCCTCGCCTGACCATCCGCCCCAACTGGCTTCCGCGTCTGCAGAAAAACTCAGCAGAAAAGGGCAGAGAAGAGTATTCGCGCTTGTGAAATCCGTACATCTGCTCCATGATTGAGCACAAACCGCCTGGCCATCCAGCTCTACCCTCCCAACGAGGCGGGAAAGACGAAAATCCGGAGCAAGGTTGCTTGACAGGGGCACATCGTACACCTTTCCGAGCCACTTCCCTCCACGGATTCCACAGAGGCGGTCAAATGCAGGAAGCCCATGACTGCTTTGCCTACAGGAAAATGATTCCCGTTTGGGGCAAAGCAGCCATGGGCTTCAGTGGGGTTGTCTCCGTGAGGCAGCCAAAGTGCCTCTAGAGGGCAAGAGGTCAGAGTCTCACCTTCTTCTTCACCGCCTTCGACTCATTGTGCAGGCGGTCAAGGGCTGTAACTACATATACATAATCGGTGTTGCCACCCTCGTAGGCCAAAGGAAGGAAGGTCTGGCTGGTGATGCACAGGATATGAGAGGAATCCTCCAAATCCACCTTCTCGCCCTTGACAAAGCGATACACCACATACTGACGGGCCTTCTGCATCTCCTTCTTGCCTCTTGAAGCCCTCCAGAAGAGCACCGGACCGTTCTCCGTCCAAAGTACAGTGGTGCGACGAGGCTTCTTAGGACGCTTGGAGTCTATCCAAGGCATGATGGGCTGAAGGGCTGGGGTGCTGTGATAAACCTGCCTGAGCATATCCTGATAGCCCTGGGGGTTCTGGCAAACAGCGGCTGCATACCACTGGCAACTGCCATAGATGCCTGGGAGAGAGCGCTGGAGATTATACTTGAGAGTCATCTGATGCTGGCTGGGATTGGCAGGATCGGGGTGCTTGACCGTACGCTCCACCGACTGGCCTATATAGAGAGGACGGTTGCCGGCATGGTTGCTCCACCAGCGGATAAGCGTCTCATAGTCGGCTGCACGGTTGCCCACCTCCCAATAGAGCTGTGGCAGATTGTAATCCACCCATCCCTGACGCACCCACTCGAGCACATCGGCATAGAGGTCATCGTAGTTCTGCAGTCCGTTGGTGGCGCTTCCATCGGGATCGGTGCGCTGATTGCGATAGATGCCAAAGGGTGAAACACCGAACTTCACCCAAGGTTTCACCTTGCGCAAGTCGTGGCACATCTGCTTGACAAAGAGGTTGACATTCTGACGTCGCCAGTCGCCACGGTCCATTCCATTGCCATACCTTGCATAAGAAGCGTCATCGGGAATGGGAATACCCGCAGCGGGATAGGGATAGAAATAGTCATCTATGTGAATGCCATCCACATCATAACGGCGCACAATGTCGCACGCCACCTGACAGATATAGTCGCGGTTCTCGGGACAGCCGGGGTCAAAGAGCAGCAAACCGTCATAATCGAAGAAACGGTCGGGGTGACGGAAGTACTCATGCGTGTTGGCCAGTGCCGTTGTACCCTTTGTCTTGGCACGATAAGGGTTGATCCATGCATGCAGCTCCATCTGTCGGGCATGACACTGCTCTATCATCCACTGCAAGGGATCCCAATAAGGATTGGGAGCCAGCCCCTGCTGACCGGTCAGATAACGACTCCAAGGCTCCAGCTCACTGGGATAGAGCGCATCGCCCTCACAGCGTACCTGGAAGAAGATGGCATTGATGCCATCGCGCTGAAGGTCATCGAGCTGGCTTGTCAACACTTGTTGCATACGCTCACGACCCATCCCCTGAAACTGTCCATTCACACTCTGAATCCAGGCACCACGAAATTCCCTCTTAGGGTTTCCTGCCAAGGCCACCGCTGTCAGCAGCAGAAGCCAAACAAACATGTACTTTCTCATAACGGGTACAAATATACAATTATTCTGCGACACTGGCCTGCACAAGGGCCAAGTACTTTCTGCGGACGCCCGAAAAAGCGGAAATAACAAAACGAAAGCGCGCATGCTTGGCTATATTTCAAATTTTAAGTAATTTTGCAGTTCCAATTGACTTAGCGAAAGCCACGCATTGGCCCACGCCACTAAAATGGAAGCATAGTATGCAGCAACAGACCATATAAGCAATAGGATATGAAACACACGCTCAGAAGTGCCGTTTGCACCCAAGGTAGGCGCATGGCAGGTGCCCGCGCTCTGTGGGTTGCCAATGGAATGAAACGCGAACAGTTTGGCAAGCCCATCATCGCTATTGTCAACTCGTTCACACAGTTCGTGCCCGGCCACACCCATCTGCATGAGGCGGGTCAAATCGTCAAGCAGGAGATAGAAAGACTGGGATGCTACGCCGCGGAATTCAATACGATAGCCATTGATGACGGTATTGCAATGGGACACGACGGAATGCTCTACAGCCTACCCAGCCGTGATATCATAGCCGACAGCGTAGAATACATGGTGAACGGACACAAGGCAGATGCCATGATATGCATATCCAACTGCGACAAGATCACACCGGGAATGCTGATGGCAGCCATGAGACTGAACATCCCAGCCGTATTCGTGAGCGGCGGTCCTATGGAAGCCGGACAGTACAAAGGCGAGAACCTGGACCTGATAACGGCCATGATCAAGGGCGCCGACCCCACTGTGAGTGATGCCGAACTGGCAGAGGTGGAGGACAGAGCCTGCCCGGGATGCGGCTGCTGCAGCGGTATGTTCACCGCCAACTCCATGAACAATCTCACCGAAGCCATCGGTCTGTCGCTTCCCGGAAACGGCTCCATCCTGGCCACACACGCCAATCGTGTGCGACTCATGCAGGATGCTGCACACCTGATAGTGAAGAATGCACTGGCCTACTACGAGGATGGAGACGAGAGCGTACTGCCCCGCTCCATCGCCACCAGACAGGCTTTCCTCAATGCCATGACGCTTGACATCGCCATGGGAGCAAGCACCAACACCGTACTTCACCTGCTGGCAGTGGCCCAGGAGGGCAATGTGGATTTCACCATGAAGGATATCGACGCGCTGAGCCGCCGCACACCTTTCCTGTGCAAGCTCTCTCCCAACTCACAGAGATACTCCATCCAGGAATACAACAGGGCAGGCGGAACGCTCAACCTGCTGGGCGAACTGGCCAAGGGAGGCTTGTTGGACACAAGCGTGAAGCGCGTGGATGGTGCCACTCTGGCCGAAGACATCGAGAAGTACAGCGTAATGAAGCCCGAAGTGGATGCAGAGGCTGTGCGCATCTATACAAGTGCTCCCGGCGGAAGATTCTGCAACAAGCTGGGCGCCCAGAGCAACACCTACCCCTCACTGGACACTGACCGCGAGCAGGGATGCATCCGCGACATCGAGCACGCCTACACCAAGGATGGCGGAATGGCCATTCTCTTTGGCAACATAGCGCAGGACGGCTGTGTGGTGAAGACCGCTGGAGTAGATGAGAGTATCTGGCACTTCGAGGGTCCGGCTGTGGTGTTCGACTCGCAGGAGGATGCTTGCGAAGGCATTCTGGGCGGCAAGGTGAAGAAGGGAGATGTGGTGGTCATCACACACGAGGGGCCCAAGGGTGGCCCTGGAATGCAGGAGATGCTCTACCCCACCAGCTATATCAAGAGCATGCACATGGGCAAGGAGTGTGCGCTGATTACCGACGGTCGCTTCAGCGGCGGCACAAGCGGACTGAGCATCGGCCATATCTCACCCGAAGCAGCCAGCGGCGGCAACATAGGCAAGATACTGGACGGTGACATCATAGAGATTGACATCCCCTCACGCAGCATCAACGTACACCTCTCCGACGAGGAACTGGCAGCACGCGAACAGCGTCCCATGACCCGTCATCGCGAAGTGAGCCGGGCGCTCAGAGCCTATGCACAGAGCGTGTCAAGTGCCGACAAGGGCGGAGTGAGAATCATAGATTAAGCAAAGCCCCCTTATAAATTTCCCCGAAGAGCAGACTGGCCTTCCCATCCGAAGAAGTTCTCCAGGGGAGCAAAATACATTCTGAAGTACTATATATAATATGAATAAGGACAAGATAAAGGCCAACGGCGAGCACGAAACCGCTTCCGCCGCCAACGAGTGCGAGCGTATAACGGGCGCCGAAGCCATGATGCGCTCTCTGGAACACGAGGGAGTGGATGTGCTGTTCGGCTATCCGGGCGGTGCCATAATGCCTACCTACGATGCTCTCTACGACCATAAGGAGACATTGCACCACATTCTGGTGCGCCACGAACAAGGTGCCGTACATGCCGCACAGGGTTATGCTCGGGTGTCGGGAAGAGTGGGATGTGCCATTGTCACCAGCGGTCCGGGTGCCATGAACACCATTACAGGTGTGGCAGATGCCATGATGGACTCCACGCCCATGGTGGTCATCTGCGGACAGGTGGGAGCTGCCATGCTGGGAACCGACGCTTTCCAGGAGGTGGATGTCATAGGTGTAACCCAACCCATCACGAAGTGGGCTTTCCAGATAAGAAAGGCCGAAGACATCGCATGGGCCGTAAGCCGGGCATTCTATATCGCACGCAGCGGCCGTCCAGGTCCGGTGGTGCTGGATTTTGCCAAGAATGCACAGACGGGCATGGTAGATTACAAGCCTGCCCACGTTGATTTCATACGCTCCTACAAGCCCGTTCACGTCCCCTCCGAAGCCACTATCGAGGAGGCAGCCCGCCTGATAAACAACAGCGTGAAGCCCTTTGCGCTGGTAGGACAAGGAGTGGAGCTGGGCGAAGCCAGAGAGGAGCTGAAGGCTCTGCTCGAGAAAGCGCAGATTCCCGCAGGATGCACCATGCTGGGTCTGAGTGCCCTGCCCACCGACCACCCACTGAATATGGGCATGCTGGGAATGCACGGCAACCTTGGTCCCAACGTGATGACCAACCAATGTGATCTGCTTATCGCCATCGGCATGCGCTTCGACGACCGTGTGACAGGCAAACTGGAAACCTACGCCAAGCAGGCCCGCATCATACACTTCGACATCGACCCCAGCGAGATAAACAAGAATGTGAAGGTGGATGTGGCCGTTGTGGGCAACTGCAAGCAGACACTCCAGAGGGTGACCGAACTGGTGGAGCCGGCCCGTCATCAGGCTTGGGTGGATGGCTTCAAGCCGTATGAGGACAAGGAGGACTACAAAGTCATCCAGCCTGCAATACATCCCACCGAAGGACCCTTGCTGATGGGCGAGGTGGTGAGAGCCGTAAGCGAAGCCACCGCACACAAGGCTATCCTGGTCACCGACGTAGGTCAGAACCAGATGTTCGGCTGCCGCTACTTCCAGTTCAGCGAAGCCCGCAGCGTGGTGACCAGCGGTGGATGCGGCACGATGGGCTTTGGCCTGCCTGCTGCCATAGGAGCTACCTTTGGAGCGCCAGAGCGTACGGTGTGCATGTTCTGCGGCGACGGTGGTCTGCAGATGACCATCCAGGAGCTGGGTACCATCATGGAACAGCAGTCGCCAGTGAAGATCATCCTGCTCAACAACAACTTCCTGGGCAATGTGCGCCAGTGGCAATACATGTTCTTTAAGAAGAGATATTCGTTCACTCCCATGCTCAACCCCGACTACGAGCAGATTTCTGCAGCCTACGGAATTCCCTCGCGCACCGTCATCGACCGCGCCGACCTGAACGACGCCATCAGTGAGATGCTCAGCACAGACGGCCCCTTCCTGCTGCAATGTGCCATCAAGGAAGAGGACAACGTGCTGCCGATGACTCCTCCAGGAGCCAGTGTGGATGAGATGTTGCTGGACATCAAGTAAGGACGAACAACTGCAAGAGAAAAGACATGGAGACAAACAAGAAGATAGGAGCGGCTGAGTGCGGTGACTGCAACACCTGCGGCAAGTGCGGAAGCCTGGAGTGCCCCGAGGGAGTGACGCTCTACACAATGATCATCTATAGCGAGAACTTCGCCGGCATACTCAATCAGATAACTGCCGTATTCACCCGCAGGCAGGTCAACATCGAGACGCTCAACGTGTGCGCCAGCAGTACGCCAGGCGTGCATAAATACACCATCACCTGCTACTGCACCGAGGAGATGGCCATCATGCTCACCAAACAGATAGAGAAAAAGATAGACGTGCTGCAGGCCAACTACTTCACCGACGACGAACTGTTCATTCTGGAGGCCTGCCTACTGAAGCTCAGCACGCCCATCGTGCTCGAGAATGACAATGTGGGCAAGATTATCCGCAAGCACGGAGCACGCATCGTGGAGGTGAACCCCACCTACACCATCGTGGAGAAGAAGGGTGATACCGAGGAAATACTCAAGCTCTACAGGAGCCTCAACCACCTGGATGTGGTGCTGCAGTTCGTTCGCTCTGGACGTATAGCTGTGACCAAGAGCCTGGTAGAGACACTCGACAAGTACCTGGAGGAAAGAATGAAGGAGAAATGAGTGATATGAAACTTCCAAAGATAGACACTTACGACGTGCTGGTGGAACCCTTCCACGTGGATTTCACGGGACACATGTTCCTGGGCGTACTGGGCAACCATCTGCTCAATGCGGCCGGCAAGCACTCACAGAAGAGGGGATGGGGAATAGGCGCACTCAATGAGACGCAGCACACATGGGTGCTCTCACGCCTCTGCATCGAAATGAACGAGATGCCCAAGCAGTATGAACAGGTGAGCATCCAGACGTGGGTAGAGGGAGTGATGAAGCTCTTCACGAGCCGAAACTTCGCCATCCTGCGTCCCGACGGCACCCCATACGGTTATGCCCGCAGCATTTGGGCGATGATAGATGTCAACACCCGCAAGCCATGCGACCTGCTTACCTTATATAATGGGGATATTCTCAACTATGTGGTAGCAGACGAGGAGAACATCTGTCCCATCGAGGGTCACGGACGCTTCCGCTTCAAAGCACCCCAGTTGGTGCGCACCATCGACACCTACTACAGCGATACCGACATCAACGGGCATATCAACAGCATCAAGTACATAGAGCACATCCTGGACCTCTTGCCCAAAGAGCGCTTCCAGGAGCGGCCTCCCAAGCGACTGGAGATAGCCTACAAGACCGAAGCATACATGGGCGACAGGCTTTCCTTCTACGTTCAGCAGGGCGAAGAGAGCAACGAGATGGATGTGGAAGTGCGTAAAAATGAAAGCGAAATAGCTTGTCAAGCAAAAATATGCTTCTAAATAGTCGTATTTGGATTATAATTCGTAACTTTGCACTCGATATTACAAAGCCCGCCTGACCACCGTGCGCAATCCATAGGAGCGCACCGGCACGAGGGCTGACAGCGAGAGAGATAAAGAATAACATTAAGCTAAAATATTTAGAAAAATGGCAAAGATGAATTTTGGTGGCGTTATCGAAGAGGTAATGACACGCGAGGAATTTCCCCTGGAGAAAGCACGCGAGGTGCTCAAGAACGAGACCATCGCAGTTTTGGGCTACGGCATACAGGGTCCTGGACAGGCATGCAACCTGCGTGACAACGGCTTCAACGTGATTGTAGGCCAGCGTAAAGGCAAGACATATGACAAGGCTGTGGCCGACGGATGGGTACCCGGCGAGACTCTCTTCTCACTGGAAGAGGCTGCCGAGAAGGGCACCATCATCTGCATGCTGCTCTCTGATGCAGGCCAGATTCAGGTTTGGCCCACCATCAAGCCTTATCTGACAGCAGGCAAGACCCTGTATTACTCTCATGGCTTTGCCATCAACTGGAACGACCGCACAGGTGTGGTTCCCCCCAAGGATATCGATGTGATCATGGTAGCACCCAAGGGTTCAGGCACCTCACTGCGTACAATGTTCATGGAGGGCCGCGGACTCAACTGCTCTTACGCTGTTTATCAGGACGCATCAGGCCATGCCGAGGAGAAGACTCTGGCCTTTGGTATCGGCATCGGTGCAGGCTATATGTTCAAGACCACATTCCAGCGCGAGGCTACCAGCGACCTTACAGGCGAGCGCGGTTCGCTGATGGGTGCCATCCAGGGACTGCTGCTGGCACAGTATGAAGTGCTGCGCGAGAACGGTCATTCTCCCTCTGAAGCTTTCAACGAGACCGTTGAGGAGCTGACACAGAGCCTTGGCCCCCTCTTCGGTGAGAAGGGTATGGACTGGATGTATGCCAACTGCTCTACCACCGCTCAGCGCGGTGCTCTGGACTGGGCTCCCCGCTTCCACGATGCCATCAAGCCCGTGATGGAGTGGCTGTACTACTCTGTGAAGACCGGCAACGAGGCTCAGATCTCCATCGACAGCAACTCCAAGCCCGACTATCGCGAGAAGCTCAACGAGGAGCTGAAGGCTATGCGCGAGAGCGAGATGTGGCAGGCCGGTGTGACCGTGCGCAAGCTTCGTCCCGAGAACGACTAATAAGCCGAAGGGCCAGCCACCGGCTCAGCCGCCTCCACCGGGGTGCTGACTGCTGCCGGCCCACCTGACCCGGAGAAAGGAATATCACGCTCCCGCCGATGCATCACGGTGCGAGGACCAAGGAAGCACGCTGCGATGACCGATGCAGCACGCTTCAATGGCACATGCAGTGCGCTGCACCTTTCGCCCCACCCAAGCAGGTGACGGTGAGCAGAGCGTGAGACCAACACCCAAACTCCCCCAAGTGGGAAGGTACAGACTGATGGGGACATCAGAGTATGAATGCTCAGACCAATCCCCTGCCCTGTATTCCCACTGGGCCAACCAATCCCAAGAGGGGAAGGAACACACCATGCGTTCCCTCCCCTCTTTATCTGTTTCAATAAGAAGAGTACCACAAGGCAAATGACTTCTTTATCTAACCACCTCCTACGACTGCTGGCCTTCAGCCTCTTGGCAGTCACACTCACAGCCATACCCGCGTATGGCCAGTCACCCGAATATGGTCTTGTCAACGTGTCAGCCTGCAACACACGCTCCGAAGCCGCCTATAGTGCAGGCCAGGAATCGCAAGCGGTGATGGGAATGCCCGTAGAGATACTGGGCAGGCACCACGAATGGACACACATCAGAACGCCCGAAGGCTACGAGCACTGGACGCTGACATCTACCCTGAAGAGCATGAGCCGGGAGCAACTGACCGAATGGAACCAGGCCGAACAGGCCGTTGTCACGGCACTCACAACATGGATTTACGAGAAACCATCGGCCAAGTCGGCCCACGTGAGCGATGCTGTGGGAGGCGACCGGCTGAGATACCTGGGAACCCGGAGAGGCTTCATCGAAGTGGGATTTCCCGATGGCCGCACGGGCTTCATCAGCAAGAAGGATGCCATGAAGCTGAGCCTGTGGCGAAGGGAAGTGCCTCGGGATGCCGCCTCCATACTGCACACCGCCCACACGCTGATGGGTGTCCCCTACATGTGGGGCGGCACATCGCCCAAGGGAGTGGATTGCAGCGGATTTGTGCGCACAGTCCTCTACCTGCACGACATCATCATACCGCGCAATGCATCGCAGCAGGCACTGGTGGGCGAGCACATCGAGATTGCCGGCGCCTTCTCCAACCTGCAGCCCGGCGACCTGCTCTTCTTCGGCTCGAAGAATGCCGACGGGAGTGCCAGGCGCGTGGTGCATGTGGGCTTCAGCCTGGGTGGCAAGCGCTTTATACACTCATTGGGCCGCGTACACACCGGCAGCTTCGACCCTGCCGACCAGGATTATGACGAATACGAACTGAACCGTCTGCTGTTTGCCGCGCGCATTCTGCCCTATGTGAACAGCGACCCCAAGATACAGACTACCGACCGAATTCCACTATACAACTGACCGTATTCCACCATACAACTGACCGCGAGCGCACAGTCTGCCGCCTGTCCGTCGGGGCAGAAACGGGACTGCCGGCACATCACAACATCATAAACCCAAGAATACAAAGTATGACCACACGTCGCACATTCCTCCGAAATACGGCACTGGCTACAGCAGCCCTTGCCACCAACCCGATTCCCCTGTTTGCCGTCAACCGCAAGGTGAAGGCACGCAGGCAGTTGAAGCTCACCTTTGAGCCATACGAACTGAAGTTGCGCCACGTCTTCACAGTGGCCACATACTCGCGCAGCACCACACCCGACATACAGGTTCGCCTGGACTACGACGGATTCACGGGCTACGGAGAGGCAAGCATGCCGCCTTACCTGGCGGCCGAACTGGGCACGACAGAGAGTGTGATGCAGTTTCTGGGGCGTGCTGCCGAAGTGCTCAAGCAGTTTGACAACCCCTTCCGCATGGAAGACATCCTCGCCTGCATCGACCAGCTGGACAAGGGTAACGCAGCAGGAAAAGCCGCCATCGACATTGCCCTGCACGACCTGGTGGGCCGCATCATGGAACAGCCCTGGTATCAGATATGGGGGCTGAACCCCTCGAAAGCCCCCTCCACCACCTTCACCATCGGCATCGACAAGCCTGATGTGGTGCGCGAAAAGACGAGAGAGTGTGCCGACAAGTTCAACATCCTGAAGGTGAAGCTGGGCAGGGACAACGACAAGGAGATGATAGAGACCATACGCAGCGTCACCCCTCTGCCCATTGCAGTGGATGCCAACCAGGGATGGAAGGACAAGCAGCAGGCACTCGACATGATTCTGTGGCTGCACGAGCAGGGAGTGGTGATGGTGGAGCAGCCTATGCCCAAGACACAACTGGACGATATAGCCTGGGTGACACAGCAGTCGCCCCTGCCCATATTCGCCGATGAGAGCATACAGAGGCTGGCCGACATACGCGGCATAATGGGTGCCTTCACGGGCATAAACATCAAGCTGATGAAGTGCACCGGCATGCGTGAGGGCTGGAAGATGGTCAACACAGCACGCGCACTGGGCATGAAGGTGATGGTAGGCTGCATGACCGAAACGTCCTGCGGCATCTCGGCAGCCGCCCAATTCTCGCCCGCCGTGGATTTTGCCGACCTGGACGGCAATCTGCTCATTGCCAACGACCGCTTCAAGGGCGTGCTGGTGGAGAAGGGGAAACTGAAGCTGCCCACCGCGCCAGGCATCGGAGTGGAACTTATATAATAATAAGGTATATGCGGATTAGCACCACGACAGAGTCCCTATTATAATAAGGTATATAGAGAAAGAGAACCTACACCAAATACACACACCCTCAAACAACCAAAAGCATGATACGAATATCACCTTACCTGAGAACAGCCCTGCTGATTCCATGCCTGCTGGGCGCCATGCAGGGTATGGCACAGAAATACAGTTGGGAAGATGACCTCCACCACCGGTTGCTCTGCGACTTCACACAGAGCCGCGAGGAGGTGGTGGACTATATCAGCCGCTTCATCCCTGCTGTCACCGATGAGAAGATGGCCCGGTGGGAAGCATCGGGCGCACTGGAGTGCATGGAACTGGACGGAAAGAAGATGTACTTCCATGCAGCCGCGCGTAACCTGTTCCGCATAGACCCCAAGTGCAGGCAGATATGGAAGAAAGCCCATCCCGACGAGGGCTATGCCGCCAGCGAGCTGGCCGACATGAAGAACCTCCCGCAAATCCTGCGCGATGCTCCCCACACGCCCGACCACACCGCCCAGGCCAGGCACATGCGGGTGACCTATACCATCACGGTGCCTGCCGATGTGGTGCCCGAGGGCGAGAAGATACGCTGCTGGATGCCCTTCCCGCACCGCAAGGTGGGACGACAGACCGACGTGGAACTGCTTTCCACATCGCCTGCCAAATACAGGATGTCGGCTCTGGGCATCGCCCACAGCACCATCTACATGGAACAGAAGGCAGTGAAGGGACAGCCCACAGTCTTCTCCGAGACCTTTGAATATGTGAGCCGTGGACAGAAGTTCGCCTTTGACTCCATCCGCCCATACGACACCAAGTCGGCCATGTACCGGCACTACACCGCCGAGCGGCTGCCCCACATCGCCTTCACGCCCGAACTGCGCGCACTGGCCGACAGCCTGACACGCGGCATGGAGAATCCTGCCGAGCGTGCCAAGAGCATCTTCACCTATATCAACGACAACTTCCCCTGGGCATCGGCACGCGAGTACTCCACCATCCCCTGCATACCCATGTATGTGCTGCAGAACCGTCACGGCGACTGCGGACAGGTGTCGCTGCTCTTCATCACCCTGTGCCGCCTGGCCGGCATACCCGCCCACTTCCAGAGCGGATTCATGATGCATCCCGGCGGCTCCAACCTTCACGACTGGGCCGAAGTGTATTTCGAGGGCATCGGATGGGTGCCCGTGGATCAGTCGTTCGGCATTCCCGGCTACGCACGAAGCGAGCAGGAGCGCTACTTCTTCCTGGGTGGCATCGACTCCTGGCGCATGGTGGTGAACACCGACTACGGCATGCCGCTCTCGCCCAAGAAGAAGTACCCGCGCAGCGAGACCGTTGACTTCCAGCGCGGAGAAGTGGAATGGCGAGGAGGCAACCTCTACTTCGACCAATGGAACTACGATTGGGAGATAGAGTATCTCGACTGAATCTGCCACGCCAGCGAAACGGGCGGAAACAGCCACCCGGCATACTTCATCAGGTACATTGACTTGCTTTCGGGAGTCATTTTCCTGAGAAGAGAACGCCATCACATCAAGAAACCAAACAAACGAAGATTATGCTTTTCAAACACAACTGCAACCCTACCCGAAACATCAGCCGCACATGGCAGACTGCACTACTGCTGGCCGGATGCCTGTGCTGCAATCTGGCAGCGGAAGCCAAGACGGCAGACAGACCGGCTTCGTTCCCTGCCGGCACAAACGAACCTACCCAAGTGACCATACGCCCCTACGCCGACGGCCAGGAACCCTTCGAGGGCTGGGGCATCTCGCTCTGCTGGTGGGCCAACATGTGCGGCTCATGGAGCGAAGAGCGGATAGACAGCCTGGTGGATTGGCTGGTAAGCCCACAGGGACTCAACTTCCGCATCTTCCGCTACAACATAGGCGGAGGCGACGACCCCATGAACCGCAACTGCACACCGCACCACATGGGCAAAGGCAAGGGGCTGAGAGCCGAGATGGAGGGCTTCAAGGACCACGCCGAAGACGACTGGCACTGGGAGCGCGATGCAGCCCAGAGGAAAATCATGCTGAAGATCAAGGAGCGCCGGCCCGATGCCATCTTCGAGGCATTCAGCAATTCAGCCCCCTACTATATGACCGTGAGCGGCTGCTGTGGCGGCCACAGGGATGCCCTGAAGGACAATCTCCGTCCCGAGTGCTACACTGAGTTTGCCCGCTATCTGGTGGATGTGTGCCTGCACTACAGGGACAAGTACGGCATCGAATTCAAGACCCTCGACCCCTTCAACGAACCGAACACCGACTACTGGTATGCAGGTGGCAGCCAGGAGGGATGCCACTTCGACTTCGCCACCCAGATAGCCTTCCTCAGGGTGCTGCATCCCATCCTGAAGGCTTCGGGACTCCAGACCGTCATCTCGGCCTCCGACGAGACCAGCGTAATGACCTCGGTGGAGGGGTTCAAAGCCTACGACCAGGCAGGAATACTGCCTCTGGTGGGACAGTGGAACACGCACACCTACCAGGCCAACGACGAAGCACGCGCCCGTCTCTATGCCCTGTGCCGCGAGCAGGGCATGCACCTGTGGATGAGCGAGGTGGGTGCCAGCGGCAAGGGGCTCGACGGCAACCTGGCGCTGGCCGAGAGGCTCATCCAGGACATGCGCCTGATGCGTCCCGCAGCATGGATTGACTGGCAGTACGTGGAGGACAACAACGACCAGTGGTGCCTGGTGCAGGGCGACTTCTACGGCGGCACACAGGAGTTCCACCGAGTGAAGAACTACTACGTGCGCCAGCAGTTCAGCCGCTTCATGCGCGAAGGCTACCACTTCGTAGAGACCAGCGAGGAGCACACGCTGGCAGCCGTCAGCCCTGGGAACGACACCCTGGTGGTGGTGAGTGTCAACCGCGCAGCCCACGACAGGCAGATGCAGGCGGACATGAGCGGCATCAGCAGGAAAGGAATAAAGCAGAAGAAAGCCAGAGCCTACCGCACCTCAGGCACGGAGAATCTGGCCGAATTGTCCAAGGGGACAATAAAGACGGACAAGGAGAAGCGCCTGCTGTTCACGGTACCTTCGGGCAGCGTGCTCACCCTGGTGATACCCCTGCGCAAATAAAGTTCCCTCTGAGGAGGCAGGAGTACCAGGAGCCGGTGCACCCTGTGCCGTTCCGCATGCCCACGGGCCAGGAGACAAGAAGCCGCCGCATGAAGCCCGCCCAGGCCACCCAGGCCGTCCCCACATACACGGCAGGGAGGCAGGGAGGCCAAGGATGCGTAAAAGAATACCGACACGAAATTCATGCAAAAGTTCAGCAGAAGCCGAAAAAAGATGCGTTCTGATGGTTGACTTTCCGTCAAAAACAATAACTTTGCGGTATTGTTTAACCAATAAAAACAGAAAAAAGCATGATTAAGTACGTTATCCAAGCCAAGCGCAACCCGGCAAATCCCGAGCAGACCAAGTATTATCCGCAGATGGCACCCTCAACGCCCATCACACTGGCACAGGTGGTAAAGCGCATCGAGAAGCGCAGCACCGTATCCAGCGCCGACGTGAAGGCCGTACTCGACGCCCTGCAGTACGAGGTGGTAGAGGCACTTGCCGACGGCAACAGCATCCGCCTGAACGACCTGGGCTCCTTCCGCCTCACCATCACAGCCAATGGAGTTGACAGCGCAGCCGAGGCCAAGAAGCAGGGAGCCCGACTGATAAAGCAGGTGAACGTGAAATTCACCAAGAGCACAGCCATGCGCGATGCACTTGACGTCCGCAATCTCGATTTCGCCCCACAAGCGGACATCAAGAACGCCATAGGCGGAAGCGAAAGCGGAGGCGAAGGCGGCAACGAAGGCGGTGGCGGCAGCGAAGGCGGCAACACCGGCGATGACAACGGCTCAATGACCTAAAGGCCGGCCCCCAAGTCACGCGACACGGAAGCCGACAGAATAAAAGGCCGCCCCCCAAGTCACGCGACACGGAAGCCGACAGGATAAAAGGCCGGACCGCAGGTCACGCAAAAAAAGCCGTTTTGCAAAAAAACGCAAAGTCACGAGTCCCGCGACGCAAGGCCGCAAAACCACCGAAAAAGGCCCTGCAGACCCCAAAAAAATTCTCTTATAGGACAATTCAAAATGTCTTATAAGAGAATTTAAATTGTCTTATAAGACAATTTTTCTTGGCTTATAGCCCCGTTTTTGATGTCCTAAGACAGACTTTCCCCAATCATAGCCGTTTTGCAAAAATAATCATAGTGGGCAGTGACACACAATGACCGGTGTCCCGCCCCGTTCACAATGAAATCGCACCTTCCCCCAACAGGCAAAAGCCCCAGCCCGCCATGCGCGACCAGCACTCCCCGCCTGAGCAGGCTCACAGGGACAGTACCATGAGCGGACGGCAAGCCCAGGAACAACGAAAGGGCCGGACTCCCTGCCAGGAATCCAGCCCTGCTTTTTTCCCACTCTGAAATATTCCGAGGCACATGACAGTTACCCCAAGCGAAAAGACTACAGAGCGGCATCTCTATCCATGCGAATTTCCATGGACACAAGTCATCTCTTCCTTACCTTCCTGCCATTGACGATGTAAGTCCCCTGCTTCAGGGTGTGCCACTCTGACGTAGTGCCGACCTTCATGCCTGTCAAATCATAGACATCCATTTCCCTGTCCTGGACAATGTCATCTATTCCGTTCACGATATCAGCAGTGTAAACGACATCAAATGCAGGCATCTTCTCATAACGCTCTCCTATCCATCCTCTGAAGACCACAGCCTCATCCTCGGGACTATACACATAGGCAGGAATAGGACTTCCGTATGCCACATTATCAACATGCACGACCTCATTGCCCACCATATAGGTCACCTTATAAGTGTTCACCGTAAAGTGTCCGCCGACAGCAACGTCATACGTGGGCATCACATCCGGAATCGGGTCTTCCCATCCGCTAAATGTATGCCCCTCCTTCTCCGGTTCTGCCAGCGGAGTGATATGAGTTCCAATATCCAACAGTCCTCCATACGTGAGCATCACATCCGGAATCGGGTTCTCCCATCCGCTAAATGTATGGCCCTCCTTCTCCGGTTCTGCCAGCGGAGTGATATGAGTTCCAATATCCAACAGTTCTCTGTTGTACAGCTTACCGTCCACATAATATGACAGATAGTAATTTATCGGGCAAATATCGGCGAAACCGTCAGCGGAGCATACTTGCTTGTAAAGCTCCAAGTTCTCTCTTGGGACGTACAATGTCGGCCTACCGCTGATCATGCTTTCACTGGGGAAATAAGGAGGAACCTGGTGGTTGCCGTTACCAATTCTTCAAGATACGGCTTTAATCGCTGTAAATCAACCACTTGCAAATTCTTGTCTCGTGATACAAAATCAGCGAGGGACAAAAACGGGACAAAACCACGGAAAAATAAAGTCAAGAACACTTCGCTCGAAATATCCCTTGTGGAATACCTCTGTTTCGTTTGCAAAGGTACAAATTTGTCCCTTGAAAAACGAGGGGAAATCCCTATTTCTCTCATTCACAACTCATTTTCCTACCATTGTACCCCAAATGTGGTTATTGCAAACGGTTTTGACCTCAAACGGCTTGGTTTGCGAAAATTGGGTGTTAAATTTTGTTTTGCACTCTGTTGGACATTTTCAAAAACGAGAACTGGCAATAGAACCAAAGATTTGCCACCCTTATTGTCCAATCCTTGGTTTGGTGAATGTTTGAACGATAGACATTTGAAGATGCTGAAATTCAAGTGAGTGTCCGACCAATCTACCACATTGCAGCATGGTAAAATAGAACCAAAGAATTGAAAATCAGCACTTTTAATAAACCATAACGGCTGCTTGAATATCATTGGCAACAATATACCTTTGCAGCCGAAATCGATAACGAAATAAACAAAATATCAGATTTATGACAGAAA
>OQWM01000506.1_pt1 | contig 24891 bp, 25 predicted proteins | sample 1691531 | NCBI WGS metagenome assembly OQWM01 (sample SAMN03418257, study PRJEB22391) | human gut metagenome | biome: human-gut; feature: organic feature; material: feces | host: Homo sapiens | place: Tanzania | collected 2013-01
AAAGCTCCGGCTTTTCGCCGTTGGCGATGACCAGATCGGCCGAAAGGTTTCGGCGCGCCGCGCCGAGGTTTTCGCGCAGGTAGGGGAGCGTGCGCTCGCCCACCACATCGCCCAGAGCCAGAATTTTCATGCTTTTCTCTTTTCTATTTTTTCCATTAGATTCATAATTTTTTCATTGTCACCCTTTAAATATAAAATGATTATTATTTCTTTTTATTCTTAGTATCAATTCTTTCAAAGAAAGACTTCTTTTTATATTTCTTTACATTAATCTTATTAAATTCTTTTAATTGAATCAGTTTAATATCTTTATCTTTATTATCTTTCTTGATAACTTTGATATTTTTTATTTCTTGATCATTAAAAGTAAATAAAACTAAATAGAAATTATCATTTGCTGGATTATAGATCTTCTTAATAGTAGTAAAAGTACCAAATTTATATTTTTCATTTATATAATTAATAAAATCCAAATAGTCATTAATAAAATTATCATTCAAAAGACTTGATTTGATCGGCTTTACATCTGTTGCTTTACACCATTCATAAATTTTACTACTAAGACTATCATCTATATAGTATAGCATATTAAATACTTTATTATTAGTTTTATAATGATAAAGTTTATTTATATATCTATTTTCTATATGATCATCTACAATCTCGCTTATGTAAGCAATAAACTTTGCTTTACTATCAACTTCATGTTTATACTTAAGAACTGTTTTTTTTTGAACTTTTACTTTCATTTAAAAAGTAACTCATTATATCACCTCTCATAAATAAAAAAAAAAAGAATAATCCTAAAAAGGATTATTCTCTAAAGTTTTAATTAAGTAAAATCAGCAATGATATTAGCACCAGAATTTATTATACTTCTTCTATGCTCATTATCTTCAATTCGAGTAATCAATACGTCTGCATTAGATATATCTAATTCATTATTATGAGATATAATAACGCATTGTTCAAAATTTAACAATTCCATTACTCTATTAATAAGAATAGAAAATTGTAGACGATTCTCATTATCCAAATTATCATCTACCTCATCTAATTTTATCATATTATAAGCTTGAGAAGCTTTATGCAATAAAACAAATGAAATTATCATTGATATTTCGCTTAATTGAGAATCGCTCATAAGAGATATATCTGGTCTTATATTACCATTATCATCAATACAAGGAATTATGAATTCATTCTCATTAATCTCAAAAGGTTGTAATTTAAATCTACCCTTAAATAATAGACTTAGTAACTCATTTGCCTCTTGTAATATAGAATTCATAAATACCCCCATATAAATAGTTTGAATACCATTAATACTTGAATATCTTTTCAATGATTGAAGTTTATCAAATTTATCTTGGTATTCATTATAATCATGTCGATATTGATCATATAAAACCATCTGATATTTAGCCTTTTCTATACTATTTTGTAGTATAGGAATATCTTTAGAGTTTAGATTATCATATTCTGTTTGTAAAGAATTTAACTCATTTGATATAGATTTGAATTGTTTTGCATTCTCAACCAAAGAATCTATTCTCTCTTGTAAATTATTCATCTCTTGAGATAAATCATTATATTGTTTCTTATATTCTTTCGCCTCACTTATCTTTTCATATTCTCTTTTAACCTCAAAGTATTCAGTTTTTATATTATCCAATTTTAAGAATATCTCATTCTTATTTTTTAATACAGTTTCCATATCTTCATGAAGTTTTGTAAGTATTATCTCAATACTTATAGATTCTTTATTAGAACCTAATTTATCTAATTCTGTTTGTAATCGTTTAATATCCTCTTTAGATGATTGGATGATTGAAATATAATTTGAATATTCTTGATATTTAGAAATATCCAAATCTATTTTTACTACATGAACTATATTATACTTCAATCCCTCTAAAGTAATATCGGGAACAAAATAAGATAATGATTTTAGTATTGGAGATATGATTGAAATAATATTCTGATATTGCTCTTTACATGCTAATACCATTTTACATTCAATCTGATATTTATCAAGTCTTTCTAAACTATCTTTTACCTCTTCTAATTTAGATATCAATTTGTTGAACTCTTGTTCAGACATAGCTACTTCTTTTGCATAAAAATATTCTTCAAAAAATGGGCAAGTGCTTACTCTACCACAATCTTTTGGTATTAATTTCATTTTTTTAATAGTATCTCTAGTCCGAACTTGGTCCCCATATTTTTCATTTAATTCTATTAGTTCAGATTCAAGAGAATGTTTAACATCGTCATATGTAATTATTTTCCAACTACTATCAACTGCTTTCTCCCTAATATTCTGACCAAAATTATCTCCAATATAATCTATAATAGAATTGAATCTTTCTATAGATGATAGAACTAGATTATATTCTGTTTCAGTAATATTATCATAGTTTTCAAAACCTAGAGATGTGAATTTAGATTGGTATACAAAAGTAGTTGCTATTAAATCATCTATCTTCTTTTTAGTTTGAGTATAGATATCTTTATCATTTAAAGCACTCAATTTCAATTTATTAGATTCGATAGATTTTTGGATTGATTCTTCTTGTTGAACTAATTCTTTCATTCTCTCATCTAATAATTCATATTGAGATGATAACTTAGCATTCTTCTCTGTAATCTCAATCATATATTCTTCTGTATACTTATCTACATATTCTTTCGGAATTGAATTGAATTTAGATTCTATTACCTTTCTCCTTTCTATAGAATCATGTAGATCTTGTACTGGATTAGAAGAATTATTCTCTTTCATTATATTACTTAGATTAGCTTTTAAAAGAGCTATATCATTTGTTAGTTTATCTTTTTTGGATAATAATTCTTTTAAAGAATTCTCATTGGTAACAATAGAATTTTGAACTAGTTCTATAGAACCTATCTGAGATAATTTTACTGTAATGGATTTTAACAGTGATTTTAATATCAAGGATTTAGAAGAGAATAATTTATACATATCAGAATATTCTGATATTGCTGATAATATATTTCCAACATATCTCTTTCTTTCTGATGGAGTCATATCACCTAATCCCTTATTAGTAGCAGATATGGATGATAATACAACATAATCATCATTAAGATCTAATAAGTCAAATATTATCTCTTTACCAGAAGTAATATTTCCATTTTCATTCAATTCAAATGATTCTCCATTTGGATAAGATCTAATAATACTACATCTAGTTGGCTTAGACCTAGTAGTTACTCCTTTATATGCTGAATATGAAATAGTTAAATTAGTACCATCATTTAAAGCATAAGTTATAACCTTTTTGACTTCTCTATCTGGAATGAATACAGATGAATCATCCATAAAAGGAGATATAGTTTTAAATATAGAAGATTTGCCAGATCCATTTTGTCCCAATATTATAAGTATCTTATGATTACATTTACTAAAGTCAATATCCAAACTTGTTTTTCCAAGACCATGATATATATTGATATAATTCTCTAAATGCAAATATAATAACCTCATATATAAACACCTCTTTACAAAAATAAAATATCCCTAGGACTATATTAGTCCTAGGGAATTCTTTTACTTATAAGTTTTCTTAATTGTTATTTCTGAGTTCTTTTCTCAATTTCATCAACATCTTGCCTAACTCATTCTTTCCTTCTCCAAATCTTACTCCATAATAAGTATCTGGATAGGATACATTATTAATCAGATCATGAGGATAAGTATCAAGTAACTTATTCTTCAAATCCTCATTATGAGTAAATTTGATTTTGAGTAAATCATAAAGAATATCATCTTTATTCTCTTCCCAATAATCATTCTCTGGAATACTAGATTCTTTCTTTCTAGCCTTTGGAGCACTAAATCTAGTGAACTTTCTTCTAGTACCAATATCATTAGACTTCTTTGCAATTAAAGCAGAAGTGATATTAGAAAATACTAAATCGTCTTCAGTTACAGGAATCTCACATTCATATTCATTAGATAAGAATTCATAATCATTAACGAATACAGTTACTGCATTAGGTGCCTCAACAGAGAATAACTTGTTTACTTGCTGTACCATTTTCTTCTTGGTTGTAATAATTAGCTCTTTCAAAATTATAACTCCTTTTCTGTCTCTAAAATAATATTCATCTGTTTTATCTGATTGGAATTAACAAATATAGGATCTGATGTTACTTCACAGAATTTGAATTTTCTTTCTGCATAAGTAATTGGTTTGATATTCAGAATATATTTGTTTAATTCAATCATTAAATCATTCAATGGACTATCTTGGATATTAATATATTTAAGTCTATTCATATTATCCAAAGTATAAATAGACGCAATGATATTTTTCAATACAGCTTCTAAATCTTTAGCCAAAATTATATTATTATTCTTGAAGAATACTTTATTCAGTGCTAAATAGTAGATGTTGTAAATCAAAATATCAAATTGGTAGTAATCAACAATATAATCACTCTTTGATACTATATTGTTAAATTGCTGACCATAGATAAATTTGAAGATTTCTTCAAATGGTCTAGTGTTAAGAGTAATCAAATCAAGATATCTTGATTCAACACTCTTAGCTATATCAGGATCTAGTTTGGTTAGATCATCTGTATATATTGCTCTTGGGTTCATAAGAATTCCCTTAAGCACATCTCCAAATATAATCATGGTATTATTCATAACATTAATTATTGGATCATACTTTTTATCGAAATATGATTCAATATATGAATAGTGCTCATTTGAAAACTCTGTATCTTCATTTAGAGTAATTCCAAATATAAAATATATTGTCTTACCATCAACAAGTACTTTTCTCATTGTAAGACCATTTTCTGATAAGCAATACTTTTTGATCTCCCAGTGCTCCATTATACTAAGTTTATTAGTAATAATGGATTCAATAGATTTGAATTCTGATGAACTAGAATTAATTAATTGATAAGATTTATATTTCGTAAATAAATTATCAATTAAAAATTGTGGATACATGAATACATTTTTTGAAAATGATTCACTCGCTTTAGTAGTTTCGTTAAATTGTTCCATAATAATACCTCCATTAATTAAATATCATTTAAGATTTCAGATATTATTTTGTCTAATTCTCTTATATCATCTTGATAAGTTTTGTTCTTTGCATATCTAGGAGACATTAGGAATACAAACAATCTCATAAAATTATAACGACAAGGATTATTAAATACCCATCTTTTTAATCTTATCAAACCATCGAGATCTTGTTCATATTTAGTCTCAAAATCATCTAAATCTATATATTCCTTATACTTATCAACGATAACATTGATAGAATGCCCATTAGTAAAGAAATCATGATAAATCGTATATGGAGAAGTTAAGATCAACATTTTGATTATCGAAAAATTATTTATATGCCAATCATCTTTAAACTCCTCCATAAATTCTTTTTCAAAGATATAATTGTTTATCTCTTTGATCCAACCGAAATAACCACCATGGATACGATCCATTAAAGGAATATGATTGTTTTTATATTTGAAACTAAATTGTGTCAATAGGGTTTCTAATAAGATATTATGAATGATTAAACACTCATCACCATCTATATCCATGGTATAAACAACATCAACCTCCCCGTTATATTCTTCATTAATCCTAGTACCAAATATATTGTATATATATTTGGGTTTAGACCATCCAGGTTCTTCAATAATTAACTTTTTGATTTTTAATGTTTTATCATCCCCACTAATTTCTAGTGAGATACAAAATTGATTGTCATCTAAAATTGAATTAAGAATGATATCATAGTCATGATCAACACCTGAATATAAAGACTCAAAGCTTAGATTTCTTCTACCAAGTACATCAATATTCCTATCAATAAATAGTAGTAAATAAGTTGGATTGGTAAAGTTTAATTCCTTAAGAGTCCAATGCTTCATTTCTCTATCCTCTTTCATTTTATTCCACACTCTCCTTTATAAAAATAATAATATTAAAAGCATGGGAAATGAATCCCATGCTTCATCAACAATACTACAAATCAATATCCATTTTCTTTAACTCTTCTTTAGCAAAAGCTAAATCAAATTCTTTTCTAGGTTTTGTAGTGTCTTTCTTTCTAATATCAATCAATCTTTCAGCTAAGTCTAATTGATTGATAAAAGCTAATTTTTGGATTTCTGGATCAGTCATGATTTTTACTATATCTTCTGTGTTATAGTAAAATTCAAAATGGGCACTAGAAGTACAGAGAAATAGATTAGTTGTAAATTTCATAAGCTTCTTTGGATCATACTTATTTCCATTCAATACATAAAATGCACAGGAATAGATAAGATTTTCTATCCAAATACCATCGGTAAATATATTATCATCTACCAAATTCTCAAAAGTTTCTTCATAAATGAAACTTCCAAGTAAATACAACCAACTACACTCTGGAGCAAGACTGATATCAATATCTTTTGAAAGAGAATCAAAAGATTTCATAATACCCCTTCTCAGGATAATAATTGCATTCCAATCCAGACCCATCTCTATGATCAAATCTTTAGATTTTAGATTTTTAAAATCTATTTCAACTCCATCAACAAGATAAATAGTACGATCTGGAACTATATCCCTTCTCAGATTAATATCATCTACAAACCTAATGCTTAGACGCTGTAAATGATAAGTTTCAAGATCTTGTGGATACTTTACTTTATCTTTGAAGAAATATGCAATTTTCTCCTTTTCTTCTGGAGAATCAATAGTTCTAAATTTAGATTTTCCATTTAAATTAAAGATCTGTTCTGAAATGAAGTAACCCAGAGAAAATACACCTGTAAGATTGACATCTTCTGGCTTATAAGAAAAATCAGATGTGAGAAATTCTCTATCTTCTGGTAACATAAAATACAACCTCCCTAAAATTCAACATATAAACATTACTTCACTATTATAATATATTGATAAAAAATAAATTAAGTAGTAGGACTAACTGTCCTACTACTTAATCTTTCCATTTAATTAGAAATTATCAGTTAAAATTACCTTTTAAAATATCTGAATTCTTTTTAGTCAAATAAAGAATTTTCTCAACAGGATGTTTCTTCATGAATTCAGTAGAATTGAAAAGTTCATAATCATTTATACTAATTCTTCCACAAATTTTCATTAATAGATTAGATAAATGATTTGAAGGCCGAGGACTATTTAAAAATCCTGCTCTTTCATCTTCTATATATTCTTTCAACTCCACTCTCAATATGATATCATATATCAAATCCTGAATATCGCTTTTATTTGTAGCTTCATTAACACAACATGCTCTGTCGTAATAAGCAAGAGCAGAGATATAATATGGAGTAATCATTAAAAGATAATAATAAATTGGATAGTCATTAAACATAGTTGACATATCTAATTTATCATCAATAAATTTAATGATATTTTCGATACATTTAATATCCAATCCATGTAACATGATATATTTTTCCATTAATGGAGATTCTACAAAATCCTCACAAAGATCAAAGCATAATTCATCATCAATTGATCCAAATATTCTTGATTGATCTGAAATGTTCATTTCGAGTAAATCTTTCATTGCACTCTTATGAACAATCAAAACTTCCTCATCATTCAATTTATAAGTGAATGCTAATCTATCAGAATGACCAATAACAGGAATTTCTTTTTTATCTTTCATAAGATGATTATTGAAAATATCATCATAATAAAAGATAGCAGTTCCTTCAACCAGATAAATGGTTTTGAAATTAACAATCAATTTCTGAATTATTAATTTCTTAAGACTCTTTTGAAGGATAGAGAACTTCTCTTTTATAAGTCTCTTACGTTCTTCTTCCTCAATCTGAAGATTTATTATTCCTTCAATGAGTTTATATTCTCCAGAATATTCTGGAAGTAATTCAGCTTTGGAATCTCCATAAACATCTAAAATCTCTTCCATAATATACTTTGGAATCAAAGATGTATCATTTAAATATGTAATATTGTTATTATTAGTAGCCATTTGTTTTACCTCTTTCTTTTACTCATAAATCACTTAACTAACTTGATATTATTATTTGTATCATTATTCATTATACTACGTGTAATATCACATAAAATAATACTATAATCAATATATGATTTTTTAATCTCATTATTGATATTTAATACCTCTTCTATAGCCCTTATTAGTTTCTTATCATTAGTATTAATTTCTTCACGATCAGCATCAATTAAAATTGATGGATTATTTATATCTATTGAATATCGAAGTAAAAACTTCTTTGTTTCGGAAATATTCCAATTATATACTTTTTGAAGATACTTAAAATAGGCAACGAATTGTAACAGATAGAAATCACCTTTGAATTTGGTACTTAAAAAATCTAATCTATCCATATTCAGAAGCATATCAATAATTCTTCTCATGATAAAATATGTAGCTGTCATTCCTAGATTTCCAATTACGAAATTAATAACATCAAAATTTTTAGGATTTACAGTCAATTTTCCATTTTCTAAATGAATTGGTTTATAGTTATTTAAAGCACTTACAAGCAAATCTCTAAAAACTATAATATCATATTGATGTTTTGATTCTAAAGCAGGTACTACTAGAAAATGACTACATGATTCAAAAAGAGTTTTTGATAAACTAAACTCAAAAATATTATCTTTTAAACACTCTTTTGTTTTCTCTACCTCTTTAGAGATATCAAATCCAGTACCATCTACAAAATATAATCCAATAAATATACTTGAATCATTGAGATAAATATCAGCTTTATGCACCACAATATTATTTGGATTATATTCTTCCTTAGATATTGGAATCTCTTTGGTCTTGATTAATTTGTTAATGATATCATAAGCTTTTTTATCTTTACCAATTGATTCTAAATCACTACAATCATAGATCTTTTCATACAAGAAATCATAAACATTTAGTGGATTCAAATAAACCTTTTTCAAAATAATTACCTCACTCTCAATTTTCAACATAACCAATTTCTGAACTTAGATTCTTACCTTTTTCTAATTCATCTTTATGATCTTCTAATATTCTAGATTTAGATGGTAATACACCATAGATAGAATGTTTAGCCAGAACATGATATCCACAGTCTATACATACAAATTCACTTAAATGATCAGTCTTAGCTTTTCTTGTAATATACTTACCACTAGTCTGATCTAATTCATATGCATCATATCTAGATTCTAGAAGATACATTTTGCCCTTACACATTGGGCAAATAGATAAATTAAAATTTATTACCTCTTTCATTTCCTTTATCCTCCTTTCTATAAATATAGTATATATTAGAAATATATTTTGATAAAATTATCTATCTAATTGAGAGAACTCCATTCTTCTCATATCTCCCTCAGCAATCTTTATAGAATCCTTGAATCTTACCTTATCTGGAGAAGTAACTATTTCTGTATAATATTTTCTAACTCCACGAACAATTACCCATGGTAATTGAAATCCAGAAGAAATACTATTTTCAATCTTCTTAATCTTCTCTGCTGCTGTTGGACTATAGTAAAAATACCTATAATTAATATTGTTCATGATTAATTCCTCCATAAATAAAAAATAAAAATCAAGGGAAGTCACTTAAGACTTCCCTTAACAAAATTAAATATTATAAACAATTAATAATTAATTTTTCAATCTCCAGCCTCGAAGATATAATCCTCATCGAACTGCTTACCATTGATCCAGAGATTCTCGGACTTCTGCCACATAAATCCCTTAAGATCTGGCTCACTAACACCCCACTGAGCTACCCATACAGGAAGTTCTAAACCCTGCCAATCAATGTAATCTTCAAACCAGCTCATGCTAGCATAAACACCAGTATTATATCTGATATTATCCTTCCATGCTTGACACTGTGCTGTAATGTTGTTGCGAGAGAACTCCATACCATGACGAGCCTTATAACCATCAGCATCTTCCATATCAAGGAAAACTGGAAGTTCCAGGCCAACACCAGAACGCTCAATAACCTCATGACAATGTTGAGCATTTAGAACCATCTCATCAGGATCTAATGCATAAGCATAGTGATAAGCACCAACTCGCATTCCACGAGCGTGTGCATTGTTTACGTTAGCTGCAAATGTATCATGTACTCCAGATTTGCCAAAAGACGCAGCACAGATTACAAATTTGACCCCAGCAGCCTGAATTGCATCCCAGTCTTCATTAGTAAGAATACCATTATTATCAGATACGTCGATACCTTTAATCATATAAGTTTACCTCACTTTCTTAAAACAATTAAGATTAAGAGAAATAATAATTATATTATTCCTATTATATGATTGTTCTAATTCATTCCTCGAAATTTCTCTTCTCAAAAATAGTATTATCATAAAGAATAGCAAATTTCTTTTTCCAATTTAAATTCTTCCATTGCTTTTGATCAACAGAATTTTCACTAAGAATATTTGGTTTATCTACAGTAACCCAAGATTTTTCATAATGATTATATTCTGTAGAACCATCATCATTTAATTTATACCAACAAGTTATCTTTTCTCTAGATGAAATTATCTCATTTAAAGCATTCTTCATTTCAGTACTCAAATGTTTATTTGGAATTACCGACATATAAACTACTCCTTTCTAATAAATTTATTTATTCATAAGTAATAATTTTTCTAATGTCTCAGGAGATATCTTCAATTCTCCAATTTCTAATTCTGGAACATTAGTATCATCTCTTATCATCATTTTTCTAAATGCAATTACTTCTTTTTCGATCTTCTCTTTCTTGAAATTATTAATCTGAGTTTCTAATTTCTTTCTATAATTATTTGGTTCTTTGAATCCCCATGTGGAGAAATAACCATTTTGATCGAATTTAGTAAATGGGGTAAGATTAGATGATGAACCAACAGATGATGGAGAAGATTCTGATAATCCAAGAATACCGATATGAGATTCATTAAGATATAGATATGAATCTGGTAAAGATTGTGAAGTACCATCAGAAATACCTGATACACCCTGATTTGATTCCTTAGTAGCGACAAAACAATCTACATCAGAAACCATATCATGGAAGTTTGATAATGAGGATTTTGCTAATTCATTAATAATAATCAATGGATCAACAGAGAATCTCTTTTTGATTTGTTTAAGAGTTACTCTTTCTCCCATATCAGATAAAGCATATATAGCTTTTGAAATCTTAGGAGCAATTAGTGCTGCAACCCATTCTTCACATCTTATTCTCTTCATTCTAAGATCTAGATTGCTCTTTAGATAAAGAGCATCGTACATGTAAATCATCCATCTAAATATACAGAAGATATCTGCTTTATCTATTTCTGGAAGATATGTAGTATCTTTAGTAATCCGATCATATATTAAATCAAGAGAACTTAATACAGATATTCCTTTTGCATATGGAGTAGCAATATTAAAGTGTCTTCCAAGAAGATATATCCATGCTTGTCTACCCAATATATCTGGATAAACTGCTACCTTTCTATTGAATTCAATACAAAGAGCATTTACAACATGCTGTGCTACTTGGTTTTGTTCTAAGAACTTCTTAGGTACAGAAATATACATACCAGAGGTTTTCTTAGGACAAAAAGTATACATATAATCTTTCTTAGGATCAAATGTTGTTAAGTGAATAAATCCATCTAATCCCAAAAACTGTATCGCAGAAATGAATCCCATTTTTGCAAATATATAATCAACAACTGGAACAGATTTTTTAAATAAATCTGCATCATAAGATACAAGATCTACTTCTTCTCCATTTACAGTTGTTCTTTTATCAACGTGACGATAAATACGAATAGCATTAAATATACTCTTCATGGTTATCATACTATGTTTAGAAGAAGATGTGGCATTATTGTAAGTAGATTCTACCATCTGAAATAATAATGATCTCTGATTATCATTGATATTTACAAAAAATTTATGCATAATCCTTGGAACTGCTATAATATTTTCAAATCGCTCAACTCCCTCAAATGTTTCAATTTTATATGTTACTATTAGCAGTGCCAAATCAGTTGTCTTTAGATCAATATAAGAGTATCTATTCTCAGCAGATGCTTTTAATTTAGTTGACTTATTGATTGCTGCATCTTGATATTTAGCCAAAATATCTAAACACTCTTTATAGTCATCTATTATTTCAAAATTTTCTACCTCTAAAGTAAAATATCCATCTATACCAATTCTTCTTTGACAGGATAAAAGTATCTGTTGAAGATAATGGAAAATTTTATCAGTAGATCTAGTAAAAATATTTTGATTGAATGGTTCGGTATGAGTTTTATTAAATTTATAAATGAACTCAGCTTGTTTCATAAACATTCTCTCCTTAATATTCCTAATCATTTATTTTGGATTGTAAAACTTCTCCTATTGGATTAATAACATTTGATTTGTCTTTTATGGTTAATTCCACATCCATATCAAATATACTAGCCAACTTTTTCAATTTACCGAAAGTAATTGAATCACCCTGGATTACTCTAATATCATTAGAATAATCAGATTGAAATCTAGATTTATAAGATAACAAGTCTATATTCTTTTTATTTAGAGCAGTTTTAAACAATTTCATTTCTGGAGTATCTTGATCGGATATCGGTACATTATATACATTATCTTTTAATACCAAAATACTTCTTTCTGCCTCTTCTAATTTAGCAACTTGGCGAATTCTCTCTGAAAATCCACCAACAACATTATCAAAATCAATAATATTTTCAGATTGATATTGTTCTTTATTAGGAAAATCTTCTGGATTAGAATACATTAATACATTTCCCTTGGCAAATTCTGTAACTGCTAAATTATCTTTACTATATGCAGAAGAAACAGGATAAACAGTACCATTTTTCTCTACAGCAGTATCTGTTGCTAACTCTTTCATAATATCTGGATTGGTTTTTGTTCTACGAATGAATTCATTTTCATCAATTACATCATAGATTTTTCTTCCAATATTAATCTTTTTCAAATTAAACTACCCCCTGAAGATAAAAATAAAAAGAGAGAGGTATTCAAACCTCTCTCTCAGTTATTTTGAATTAGTTATTAGATACTAGCATCATCTTTTACATATTGACGAATCTTCTCGTCTGGCTCGATACCAATAATAACATTATTACTATTAGTATCAGCTACTGCTGTCATCTTAGCAACTCCAGTAATAATCAGAACTGGATCCTGAGTAATATTCATTCGCATATAATCACGAATAACATCAAATACTACAATCATTAACTCCTGTGGAGAACCATCATTCTGTACATTCTTATCCTCATTCTCCATGAATGTATAATACATTCCTTCTTTCTCATAAGCTGTAGCAGCAAGAGTCTTATTAGCTTCTTGATCCTCAGGAATCTTATAAATCTTGGTTGTATTCTTATCGATATCATTCTCATCGAATGTGAAAACAATAGACCAGGACCCTTCATCTCCACCCTCTTCTTCAGCTTTCTGGAACTCTACAATACCACCGAAATGGAACTTATCATTATTATCATAAATTCCAACAGATACTGGGAAATCCTTGTTCTTCTTCTGACCTAAGAAAGCAGCCATACCCTCAATAGTAGATCTAATGATAGCAGAAGAAGCATTGTCTCCCCAACCATAATCACGAGAACTCATAATCTTATAGATCTCATTGTAAATAGTTGTCTCCATAATTTCCTTAGCCATAATAATTGTACCTCCTAAAAAATATAAATATTAGTATTTAATAATAAAGATTATAAGGGATAAATGTAAATTTATCCCATAATCTCTTACTACACCATTATAGTATATAGATGAAAACTTAATTAAATTATTCTTATAATTATCCATTAGTTTTCAGGATTGTAATTTTTGATGAATTCTAAAGCTTGATTAAAGTCCATTAAGTACGGAGCAATATCAAACTGACTATAATTAGAATAATCAATAATATATTTAGGTTGATTGTTTCTTGCTCCTATCTTACTACCAAGAATATCAAAAATCTTATTTACTTTACCAGATTGGACTCCGATATATGGAACTACTAACATGAATGTTTTCTTATTTGGAGTTGTTTCTTTAACTTCAAATCCTTTTTCCATAAATAAATTAGCAAAAGTATCATCTCTAAAACCTGTGAATATCACTACAGGTTTTTCATCATTTGATCCTAATTCAGTATGCTGGAATTTGAAGGTATTAAATATCTCCATTAAATCATTCATAAAGAATTTTCTTTCTTTGATAATAGTTTCTAGTATCTTATTACCAATACCAGTAATTGCTGTTAATGGTTGTAATTCCTCATCTGTACAAGTAAGCAATCTCTCAATATTTATATTCTGTAATATAATTTTCCATTTAGCGATCGCTATTCCTGTAAATCCTATAGATCCAATCAATCTATAATCTGGATAATTGGCATTCTTTAGTTTTATGAGATCATTATATAAATGATCTCCATTTAGACCTAATTTATCATGTAGATATTCTTGACTTGCATTCATTAAATCTTTGAAATTATTAAATCCTAGTATTCTTATAGTTTGATCGGAATAACCTTTTATATTTAATTTAGCAAGCATATTAGATAATCTAGCAACACACCTTTCTGGACACATAAAGTTTATACAATATGCATTCTTTTCTTCTCCAGAATCTGAAGTATATAATGGTTGTCCACAACAAGGACAATGAGTAGGAAATTCTTCATATGGATTGTTATTTGTTCCTTGTTCTTCATCTGGAGCTTTGGTAAGATAGACAATAACATCATTCATCAAAGTAAGATTTACAATATCACCAGGTCTTAATCTAAGCTTATTAAATCTTGCTAAACTATGAATGGTTGTTTTGTCATGATAAGCTCCCATAAACTCAACTGGTTTAAAATGAGCCATAGGAGTTATAACACCAGTTTGACCAACACTATATGTGTAATGAGTAAATACAGATTTTCTCTTCATTGGATTAAACTTGATTGCTATTGCATATCTAGGTATAGCATTTAGTTTACCCAATTTTTCTCTTATGGTTTTATCTCTATATTCTACAACTACTCCATCATAAGCAAAAGGCATAAAATCCCTAACCTTTTCTGCTTCTGATACAAATGTAGATAAGAGATACATTACTTGATCATAAGATCCTTTAATTTCTGTATATCTTAGTATCTCTCCTTTAGTATAATACTTATTTAAGAATTCAATCTCATCTATTCTATCTATATCTAAGGAAGATTCAATAGGAACAGGAGTAAGATAGTCTCTTAGATTTCTTGCATCTAATCTAGTAAATATACCTATTACAGCATTTCTACGATTTACATATTTGATACCAAAATCTCTTTGAATCTTTGCTAAATTCTCATTAGTAATGATATATTCAAATTTGATACCAAATTCTTTTGGTTCTATATTAGATGCTCTATGAAAAACCATTCCTCCTAAGATTGGAGTAAGATCAGATGATTCATTGTTATATGTATCACCTCTACTACAAGAACTTTGAATTACTGGTCCCATCATAGAGTTTTCAACAGAGATTCCATCATATTTCAAAGAAACAACCAAATCAATATTGTTTGGATCTATTATTCCTTGAGCAATATGTTTAGCTAAGAAATCTCTCTCAAATATATTTACAGAATTTGATTCATATGCTCCTTCTCTCTTAGCATCAAAATCTAAAACATATTTACACTTATCTAGAGTTCCACACATATCATAATTATGTGCAGAATTTCTAGAAATCTTACCAACAATACCATTATCTTTATTGATTATAAAATCTTCTGGTATTGGTGGAATAGTATGGGATAACTTTTGGAAAAAAGTCATTTCATCTTTTCCTGGGACAAATCTTATAACTTCTTTCTTCTCGTTTGGAGATGATTCATATTTAGTATTCTCAACAACATTTTCAATGTTATGAAATACTACTGGAGGTGCTCCTACTGGTGGGGTCACATTATATCTTTTACAAAGAACTACTAATCTATCATATATATCATCATTTAATGGAAGATATCCATTAGCATTGTTATTATATAACAGATTAGAAATCTTGATCAAATCTATAACCACTTCTATTATATCTGGTGGAAGAAGTCCTTTAGTTTGAGATTCTTCCTTATTCAAAATACCAATAGCAATTCGATTCATAGTTTGAACTTCTTCATAAGATATAGTACAATCTCCGCTTAACAACCTATTATAAATTGTTTTAAGCATATTTTTCTCCTTTCTATAAATACAAATAAAATCAGGAGTAGGAAATTATTCCTACTCCCATTACTTTATTATAGTATATATTTTTAAGTTAATTTAAGTTTCTTCTTAAGATTGATATAGTCTTCATACTCTTTTCTGTATTCTTTAATACCAGGAGCAAATTTAACTACATCTTTCTTATCCTTTGATTTATCATCTTGATCAAATTTAATCTGCTCTTTCATGTAATCATACATTGGAGAAGACTTAGTAAAATCAAGAGTATTATTGATATAATCATTATAGAATGGATCATTATTATCTCTAAACTCTTCTGGAATCATTTCCATAACTCTCTTCTTTGGACGAGGAGAGAATGTCACTGGAATTCTTAAGAATGGACGCTTTTTAAATTTCTTAATCTTAATGAATCTAAATTTAGCACCAAGAGTTTTAAGATAAGCCTGAGCTATATCAGCAGATTGTGATATAGCATCTTCACCGATATCAATATTAAATTCAAATGGATTACCAGTTAATAACTGAGCATGTTTTCTTCTTGCTTGAGGAGATGCACTAGTTACTAAAAACTCTGGTAAGAAATAATCAATACCAAGATGAGCAGTTAGTGTGGAAGATTCCATTTCACCGAATACTCTTACAGGAGTAGATGGGAATCTAGCATTATGAGTTTTACTTAATCTTGATTTTGAATTCTCATTACGGATATTAGTAGAAGCTAGAGAAACAGCAGAGAATTTCTCTTCTGCTAACTGTTTTAATCTAAATATATATTTATATCCAATTACTACAGGTCTTCTAGTTTTTACCATTCTATAATTTCCATTTGAATCTTTTTGTGGTACACAAATATCACAATAGTGCTTTATAAATGGGAATTCATGATATATTTCTCTTATCTTATCTATACACATATTGGATGATATAGGTTTCATTGATACCATTATATATCCTTCATGTAAGATAGCTTCGATAAACATATCTCGATTAAACTGATTGTCATCCATTTCACATTCAGCTGGAGAATCAATTCTATAATCAGGTTTACCATAAGAGAATTTAAATGCCATTGATAGTTCTTCTGCTTGTTCTGGATTCAATAAATTTATATATTTATAAATCAGAGCAAAAGCTTGGTCATAAGTCAAATTCTGTTGAATTATATATTGGACTAATTGCCATCCAATATAAGTTACAGAAGTCTCAAACAACTGACCATCATTAAGTCTATTGATACAAGTACACATAGAATACAATACATCCACAGGAACCCATTTATTATTCTTTAGATAATGTGGCATCATATTATCTGGTAATACAGCAGAGATACAACCTTTACCACCATATCTATCAGTAATTTTATCTCCTTGATGTAATGGTTTTACATGAAGAACATAAACATTCATAATGATATTACTGAATACTTTATCATAGATATATTGTTTTCCTTGAGTTATTCCTTCTGCTCTATAATAAGCTTTCTGTAAATCATAACTCATTGTAACTCCAGTTGATTCTCCATTCTCTGTATATAAGAATGGTTTTACTACATTTACAAATTCTTGTGTAAATCTAGTAGTTTCATCATAATAATATTTAATCTGATTGTTATAAATGGAATCTTGTAACTTCTCTGGATTGTTACAATAGATATCGATGTCGATTACTGTCCCCCCATCATCAACTATAAATTCTTTATCGTTAATCATTATCTCTTTTAGGCGTTCCCATGATTGAGTGAATAATGCTTCTTCATCTTTTAATTCTCTTCTAAGAGCACAAAGAATAGAATTTTGTACCTTTTCTCCAATATTAGGGAAGGTCTTATATTCATTTCCCTCTTTACCATAAAGATTTAAAAGAATATCATTATCATTTATTCTTACTTCTACCTTATCTATTAAAGGACATTCAAATCTCTTTGCAGCAGATTCTGAGATAACAATAGGATCTTCTTTAACATACTCACATGCTAAATACATGGTAGTTAAGTTAATACCCTCTGTCTTATTATTATACTCATCAAATGAGATAGGCTTCTTTACAATATCATCAATATTAACTGTAGAGTTTATAGACTTGCTGTCAAGATAATCATTATTATAAAGATAACCATAGAATTCTGATATATGCTTATAAGAAACTCTTTCTATACAAGTCATATATTTCTCTTTCTCATTATAAAGAATTAACCAATAATGATCATTAGGAAATTGAGAAAATTTAGATACTTTACCAACTACTCGATAATCTTTATCTGCTCTTATGAAATTTGAAGATACTTCGCCTAAAGCAGATTCATATCCAGTTGTTACGATTGGAACTTCTGCATTCAATAACTGAGTAGCCTGCTCCATCTGAATTCCTTGCATTATCTTTCTAGAACCAGAATTAGTGTTATTGAATGGTTGTTTTAATCCTTTACATAGAGTAAGTTCTTGTGATGGATATTTTTGTGAAATCTTTTCAATCTCTTTTGCGAGATTTAAAGTAGTATTTGATTTAGCCAATGTTTATACTCCTTCCTCTTTCAAAACACAAAAAATACAAATATAAAGTAAATAGAGAAGAGAATATTCTCTTCTCTATTATTATAGTATATTTAAATAATTTAGTTTACTTTGAACAAATCTGGATTGGAAATGAGATCATCAATATGATTCTCATCGATATTTGTACTAGCACTTCTCATTACAGTGGTCTTAAGATATTCTAATGCATGTTTAATAAAAGCATTTCTAAATTCTTGATCATTTAATACCTTATCTCTAAATGTACCTAAAGAGAATTTAAATTGCTTTTCTGGATCAACTGCTAAAGATGCTCCACCACCATAAAGAAGTTTATTATATTTCATTGTTTCTAAAGCAGATAGCCAAGGATCAAATCCATTAGCAAAATCTAATACTAATCTAGTAGGTTTCTTCTTTCCAGATGCTCTAGATTTTACCAAGGATGCTTCAATAACACTACCCTCAATATGATATCCCTCATCTACTTTTAACTTATTAGCATTATCTAATCTAATAATATTATTAGCTAAGAAAGTAGCTGTTCTTCCCTTAGGTATTCTTTCTCCTTGTTTTAAATAAGGAACTGGATTCTTCTTAGGCATTGCAGTCATCTGAACATCTTCAAGAATATGATTAATACCAAATAAGATAATATTTGCAGACTTAAGAAGAGGAATAATCATCTTAAATACATTTGATGCTATAAGAGCAGAGGCTGCACCCATAGACTTTCCTGCTAATTCATCTTCTTCAATATACTTCTCTGGCATAAGCATAGCAATAGAATCTATAATATAAATAGTAGGTTCTAATTTCATAATTGGTTTGCCCTGAAGATCTCTTCTTCCAGTATCATAGAGAAAATCCTCAGGATGTTCTATTTTAAGATCATGAATCATCTTAATTCTAGCATAAATAGATTCTGTTGTAACACCAGTATTTCTGATTATATATCTCTTTCTATATTCATCTTCTGTAAACTTAGAAAGTTCTAATCTTCTTGCATCATTCATACCAGTAGCTTCAATCATATCTTCAAAGATAGTAGTGGTTTCAAATCTTCTTGCAATATTAGCCGCAATCTGACAAACAAGAGTAGACTTACCTACACCTGTATTTGCAATAAAAGATACATAAGAACCATCTTCAATACCTAGATTATAATACTCTTCGTATTCTTCGGTTTCTGGATTCTTTTCAACAGCAATATATCCATTAAGATAGTCGAAATTAAGAAATCCAGTAGGATAGCCAATTGCAGGAACAGCTTCATTTCTCATATCGTATCCCATCTTAGATACTTTCTCTCTAAACATATCAGACAATAAACTTTTACTCATAACTTACACTCCTTAATATTCCTAATAAAATTTAATTTACCCTATATTATGGTGTCTGCAATAAATTAAAATATTAGTTCCAGACTCAATTAAGAGTCTGGAACAATAATATTCTTTAGGGTAAATAAATCTGCTTTGAATATAAATAATTGACTACATAATTGATATTTGGAAATAATTTAGGATCTATATTTGATAATGAGAATCTTACATCGTTTTCATCATACATATTATTTTCTATCATATCATTATACTCTATAAATATAGATTCTATATCATGTGGAGATAATGATTCTACGATGCTTAATAAAGCATTATTCATATTTTTATTCGTAATTCTCATATCATCAGTTATGGATGGATTAGATGAATAAGTCACATAAATATCTGTCATTGTAGATAGAAATAGTATCTTTAAATCATCTATTGTATTAGAAAGTGTAGCATAGATATCAGTGATTCTTTGAATGGTCATTATTTCTGGGCCTAAACATAAAATACTAAAGTTCATTCTATTAATATTATTTTTAATATCAAATGATGATTTTCTTACTACAGCCAAATATGAAGCTAATGATAAAGTAAGACCACATTGTATCAATTTATTACTTATAGTTCTATTTACTACAAATCCAAGAAAAGAATATAACTTTTCTAAATATGGAGTTTTAGTAGTCATAGATAGTTGTTTATAAATCATAGAATTACAATTAACTCTTTCATCTAAAGTCAATTCAGATTCTAAACAAACTTGAGATAATGAAATAATAAATTTAGGATTGGTTTTTATCTTATCAAAAACTGGATTATCAATAATACTAGATAAGAAATTTTTATATTCATTTTTAATAAGATTATAAGAATCTTCTTCGTTTAAATCATTTATTGATTCTAATTTATTTGCTAGTATCTCAATCTTAGACTTATTCTCTTCCAAAATATTATTTACATCTTCATTCATATTATCACCTCCAAAGAGAAAAAAATAACTACCCTAATTAAAGGGTAGTTATCATTAATAACAGATTGTTATTAAAGTTCGTTCTTAGTAACAGACAGTTTCTTATTCTTAATCGTGTTACTAAAACCAGTTGCAAAGCTATTAGTCTGAGTAGAAGGAGCAAAGGTACTAAAGAAATTATCCTTAGCATCTTCCATATCCTTCTGAGATTCTTCACTCATAAATTCTCCAGCTCCTAAATCAAAGTCAAGAGAATTACCAATAGAAGTATCAAACTTATCCTTAGAATTAAAGAAGTCATCCTTCTTAAAATCTATAGCTTCCATCTGCTTAGTATATTTATCATAAGTCTTCTTGATAGAATCAATTGGAAGCTTAGCACCAGATACAATTACCTGAACAAATTCATCAGAATCTGTATTCTGGAAATGCTTATAGAATTCATATGGAGTACCATACTTCTCCTTGATAAGCTTGAAAGTTTCATCCATATAAGAACGATTCTTCTGAGTAGTGTTAATAATAACACCAATACGAGTAGAACCAACCTCAGTATCAAGAGACCTAGAATTTTCAATCATCTCTTCTAAGAGATTATCAAAATCTTCTGTACTCTTGAGCTTTTCAATATTGGTATGCTCAATCATCAAATAACCTGGAGTAGTAACTGTCTTATACAGATCAGTATCATCCATATTATCATCAGATGGTACAATGTAATTACCAACATAAATACTCATTCTCTTGGCAAATTCTTTATTTGCCATATCCTCAGCTTCTTCACGAGACTTAGCCTCATTCATGAAGTTCTGATTAGAGATTGCCTCAACAGTATAACTACTATTGAGATCATTGAACCAATCTACAGTATTCTTTAGACCACGAGCATCATCTTCAAATCCTGTGAATACTACCATATGAATCTTATATGGCTTGTAGTTTGGATTCTTCTGTTTCATCTGATTATTGATATAATCAATATACTGAGCAATCAATACAGATGCACCAGAACCAGTGCCACCCTCAGAGGAAGATACAATAGTAACAATCTTACTCTTAGAACGACGTAAGAACTCATCCAGATTTACCTGATTATTCTGCATAGAACTCATAATCATCTTCTTGGCAAGTTCTCTTTCTTTACCACATCCTTTAATATCACCAAATTCAATACAAAGATCTTTGTAATCCTCTGGTACATCTCTAATTGTAGAATTCAGAAGAAGAATCTGGGATTTATCCATAATATTATCCTTCAATACCTGAATTGCTGCCTTGTTACCAGCTGCACCTACACCAATAATAACTGTTGATAAACTCATAATAATGTTCCTCCTTAAAAATAGAAAATAAAATAAACTTTTTGATATTATAATCTAATATCATAAGTATAGTATATATATATATTTGGTTTTAATAATAAAAAAAGAAAAGATAGAGAAATTCTAATCTATCTTTTCTTTTAAAATTATTTGATTGAGATTATTCTATATAACCCAATCGCTTAGCCCATCTCTCCCATTTCGGATTGTTGATTACATCACTATCCTCAGGAAGAGCATTATCAAGTTCTTCATATTTAGATTTGAGCAGATTAATAATCATACGAAGATCATTGATTTCTTCAATCAACTTATTGATACTATCTTCTCTGGTTATTGGAGTGTAGTTATTACTAAATTTCTCAGCCCTAATAACTTTTAGAGCTTCTTTTGTAACTTCGGATGATTCCTCAGCCAATTGCTCTAATATTGTTCTTTTGTCTAATCTTCCAACAACATACTCAAAATATTTCTGATTCTTATTCATTTTATCATTTCCTTTCTTTTTAAATAACAGTTAAAGAAGTTCTCATAATAGATTCTATATTATTAGCCCAATTTGGATCAGTAGCATAGTAATCTTTCATCTCATTAAGAGTTGTATAACCATTGTCATAGTAGTTTCTCTTAATCCAATATGCTCCATTAATAATTCCCTCATCAACAGTATTTCCCATATAAGAAGATCTACCATATGGGTCAGAATCTACTGCATTGATTCCAAAGAAATTATTCTTTTCTCTAGCTATATAAGAATTACCATAAGAAGATTCGGCAGCTGCATGTGCAAATAGATATATAGGATTTAATCCAGTTTCTTTTGCAGCGGTAACAAATGCTCTGCCTTTGTTTTCAAACCTTGTTCCCCCTTTAACGTGTTTAGCATAATAGTTAATAATTCTATCCATATCTTCTACGGATATATTGGAGCAAAATGATAAATCTGTATTGCTGGTTAATCCAGCCGACTTAAGAAATACTACATTCTGTTCCTGTTGCTTCTTTTCAGCTCTTTCTCTAAATACTATCATAAGAGCCTGATTCTGTTTTTCCTGTGTTCTTTTTACCTCCTGTAACATTGCTAATACTTGCTGATTAGCTTCTCTAGAATCAGAAACTTCTACTTGAATAGAATCTATCTGATTCTGAACATTATTAATCTTGGTTAATGAATATATATTCATTCCAATAGAAATTAATAATACTAGTACTAAAGCAAATACCAATTTCAAAATAAACTTCTTATCTACTCTCTTTTCAATCTTTAAATTATTCATCCAATCATCCTTTCAAAAACACTTGTAAAACTACGAATATAATATATTAACTTGTTTTTTAAACACCCCAATAATCTTAGTGAATATTTATTTAAAAATCATAGCATATGCCAAATGCAGTAAAGCAACAACTATTAATGTTAAAAGTACTGTACTTATTGTTTGATCAGATTGATCCTCATATCGTCTAGGACAATTTGGTGCATCATAATCTCTATACCAATATTCACAATACTTACATCCTTTTTTCTTACACATAACAATTCACTCCTTTAAAATAATTATCTTGATAATAATGAAAACCAATCAACCCATCCTGCTACGACAAATCCACCAACAGTAATAGTTGCAAGTATTATTAAAATAACAAAACAAACTTTACTGCATATTGGTATCAAATTATCCCATAATTCTTTTAATAACCAATAAAAATCATTTAAATTATCCTCATCTGATTTATTACTAACATTATTTTCTAATGGATCACATACTGTTGTAAAAATATCTACTTCACCTCCAAGATTTGAGCATTTATAAGTGGAATATACTTTTCCATCTTTATACTCTCGTTTCAATAATTCTCTGCTTTGATAAGCATCATACCCATCTAATGAGTGATAATAAGGATCTCTTGACATAATAAAACCTCCATTTGAATATAAAATAAATTATCTTAGAATACTTTGTGTAAATTCTAGTATTTTCATAAATATAATAAATATACTATAGAATTGTAATGCTTATGAGTATTTATATAAAAGAAAGGATGTTTATAAAATGAATAACAAAATAAAATACTCAATGATTTTTGGTTCATCTTTAGTAAGTTTTATATTTGGATTTACGAATCCAATTATGTTGATTTACTTTACCAGTAGAGTCGACCCAAGCATATTAGCTATAACTAATATGTTATCACTAGGGTTAGGAGTTCTAGTGAATAACTCAATAAATTCAGATAAATTTATGAATTTATATAGGAAATATTTTTCTTATATAATATTAATGGATCTGATTTGTTGTGGGACTATATATGCCTTTAGTGTATACCATATCACTTTTAGGTATATAAGTATGGCAATTGTCAGTTCTATCACTACTAGTTTATGGGTGATAGTTATGAATAATGCCATTAATAGAAATATAGGTGGTGATAACTTGACAAAATTCAATGCATGTTTACATGCATATGAATTATGGGCAAGTATGTTTGGGGCTTTGGCATATTTACATATCTG
>OQWM01000511.1_pt1 | contig 24805 bp, 23 predicted proteins | sample 1691531 | NCBI WGS metagenome assembly OQWM01 (sample SAMN03418257, study PRJEB22391) | human gut metagenome | biome: human-gut; feature: organic feature; material: feces | host: Homo sapiens | place: Tanzania | collected 2013-01
GAAACTCTCTATACTCGACCTCCTTTTAGGTAATCACTATCTTGACAACAAGTCGATAATACTTATCGATGAGGTTGAGGCCAATCTACATCCTTCTCTCATAAATCGTTTGCTCGAAACTATACTGATGCTTGCCAATGATGGTGTACAGTTTTTTATAGCTTCACATTCTTATTTTGTCATCAAGCGTCTCTATATTATGGCGCATAAGCACAGAAAGAGTATTCCTATCTTGTCATTCGACAATGGAGTGTGTGCGATAAGTGACCTTCAGCAAGAAATGCCAAAAAATCCTATCGTTGAAGAGTCTATAAACTTGTATAAGGATGAAATCAGTTTGTAGGTATGGAGTTCTATGAATCATTCATGAAATTCTGTTTTTCTGACGAAGATGTATTCCGTATAGAGAATGATCCGCTCGTAAGAGAATCGGAAGGCGTGAAAGCATGTGAATGCATTGTGCTTATCAACTCCAGAGTGGCATTGATAGAGGCGAAGGCTTCATCTCCAAAGGAGATATGTGGTGACAAGTTCGAAGAGTTCATCTCTGACATCAAACAAAAATTCTCCGATTCGCTTCGTCTTTTCAATGAAGTGAAAAACAAAGAGCATGGTGAAGAGGCATTTTTGCGTTTGCCGCTACGTTTGCAGAGACTGAGAATAACTGCTGACCAATATGTTATATGCCTGATTGTACATGCTCATCAGATAGACTGGTTAGTAGGACTTCAAGATGCATTTCGCGGAGCTATGCGTGATGTATTAAACCAATGGAATATAAAGGATTCACAAGTGAAGGTCTTTAATGAAGAGACAGCCCTTGAAAATCGATTGATTGTTGCTTTTATTCCAAAAGACGAGCGAGATATTGTTCGTGAAAAAAGTAGTATCAGTCAAGAAAAGATGAAGGACTGGTTTTCCAAACACATATAAGACTGCATGAAGCCTAATGAGTAATCGAAAGAAAGTAATGTCCTACTTATCGACAATAGTATTTATTCTCGGTACGATAGGTTTGATTTGGACTTGCAGCAATAGGCAGAATAAGAAGAAGGCGAGAGAAGTTTCTTATCCGCAAACAGATATAATCGAAGATAAGGAGAGTTTGTATGATTCGGTTGTCCATTATACAAAAGACAGCGTCGTATTCTTCAAAGATGGCAGGATTGTAGGTTTTTCCTCTCCGAATGATTAAGTCTGAACGGGGAGGCTTCTTTTGTTTGCTCCAAGTTTTTTCTCTTTTTCATAAGAGTTCAGCGGGAGCAGCTGTTTGTAAACTTTGGCAGGCGGATTGCAGGGTAGGGGAAGCCGGAGCCGGAAAACAAAAAAGGCAAGTTCCGAAGAATTTGCCTTTGTGACCACGGCAGGATTCAAACCTGCAACCTCCTGAGCCGTAATCAGGGACTCTATTCAGTTAAGCTACGTGGCCGTTGTTGTTTGCGATTGCAAAGGTACGACTTTTTCACTAATGTGCAAGGCTTTGTACGCTTTTTTTTCGCATGTTTCGTTCTTTTGATTGCAAACGGCTGATTTCCCGTAGGGAAAAACGTCATGTCGAACGGGGTGTTCGCTCAGATGTCTCTGACTTCGGCTTTTATTTTCTGCCAGCGTTCTGCGTCCATTGCGGTTCCCATCACTTCAATCACGTTGCCTGCCAGAATGCTGCCCGTTTTGCCGCATTGCAAAGGGTCTTTGCCTTGGCACAGGGCGGTGAGAAATCCGCCTGCATACATGTCGCCCGCTCCCGTGGTGTCTATCTTGTTGCGTTTGCTTTCGCATATTCGGAAGGTTTCGCCACGGTGTTTTATCAATGAGCCTTTGGCTCCGATTTTCACGATTGCCGTGTCGGCGTATCCTGCTATTTCTTCGAGGGCTTCTTCGGCTTCCTTGCCTGTGAAGGCCTTGGCTTCTTCTTCGTTTGCGAAGATGATGGAAATGCCTCGGCATGCTTCTTTGAGGAATTGCAGGTTCTCTTCAACGACGTTGTAGGAGGCGAGGTCTATGCTTATCTTGCATTGTGCCTGACGACCTGCCTGCATTATCTTGCGGAAAAGCGGACGGTTGCTTATCAGGTAGCCTTCTATGTGCAGGTAATCGTATCCGGCGAAGAGGCTTTCGTCTATGTTTTTATCCGAAAGGGTGAGGGCGGCTCCGAGGTTGGTGGCGAAGGTGCGTTCTCCGTCGGGGCTGACAAGGGCAAGTGCAAGTCCGGTTTGGCTGTCCGCTGTGCGGAATATGCGTGGGGTGATATTGTTCTGCTTCATGCCGTCGATGTAGAACGTTCCCAATTCGTCTTCTCCGACCATTCCGACGTATGCCGTGGGCGTTCCCATGTTGGCTGTGCCGATTGCGGTGTTGGCTGCCGAGCCTCCGGTGGTTCGGCGGCTTTGAAGGTGTTGCGTTTTCTCCTGCAAGCGCAGGCTTTCTTTCGCATCTATAAGTTGCATGCTGCCTTTGGGAAGGTTCTCCTCCCGCAAGAGTTCGTCGTTTTCCAAAAGGCATACCTTATCGACCAAGGCATTGCCTATACATATTACTTTCTTTTGCATTGTTTCCGTGTTGTTGTTCGGGTTATCTTTCTTTCGTATCGTGCTTGCGGCTCATTCTTCTTCGGTTCGGAAGAAGCTGAAATTCACTTTGCCGTAATGTCTTTGCTCGATGAAGAAAGGGTTGGTGTCGAATTTGTGTTGGGCACTGTGTTCCAAGATGAACAAGCCGCCGGGTTTGAGAAAGGCGGGCAGAACGAGTTCCGGTATGAGGTCGAATTGCTTCAACTCATACGGAGGGTCTGCAAAGACGACTCCGAAGCGTTGTTTGCTCCTGCCCAAGAAGTTGAAGACGTCCATTCTCAGAGGAAAGAGGTTGTTCACGCCGAATTTCTCTGCCGTTTGTCGCTGAAAGTCCACGCATTTGGGGTTTTGGTCTATGGCGGTTACCTGTCTTGCTCCGCGGGATATGAATTCGAAACTGACGGCTCCCGTGCCGCTGAACAAATCCAAGACATCGACTTCTTCGAATTCCACTCTGTTGCGAAGAATGTTGAAGAGGGCTTCTCTTGCCATGTCCGTGGTCGGACGTACGGGCAGATTGGTCGGCGGGTAGAGGCGTCTGCCTCTGAGGTCTCCTGCTATTATTCTCATTCTTATGCTATAACCAAGAAATAGTTTTGCAGGTTGACTTCATCGAACTCCATGCCTGCTTTTATGTTCTCCATAGGGTTGGCATAGGAGACGTCTTTGACGTAGCGTCTGAGCATTTGCAATTCTTCTCTTTCGTAATCATCGCCGGTCAAAAGGAGCTTCACCGCCTCGGTGTCCACTTCGGTTTGCTGCAAGATGAACAAGAGGTTGTAAATCAAGTCTGTCGTTGTGTCGCAGATGATGGTGTTGCTCATCGTGAAGCTGTTGCCTTTGAACAATGCCAAATCGAAACTCTTTCCTCTCTTGTTCAGAATGAGGGTGTTTTGCGAGAATTTGGATATGTCGTAGGCATATTCAGCCAAGACCTGATGTTGCGAACAGAATTCGGCGTTGTTCATCAGTATCTTCACTCCGCTGTATGTGTGTATGGGGTATGCGAATATGCTGACGGCGTCCAATTTTTCGCTTACGTCGGAAAGAACGGTCTCGTTTTCGTGAAGCGTAATCGTTGCTTTGAGATAGTCCTTGTTTTTCGCCTTGTCGTATAGTTTATACGGTATCCAGACGTTTTTACCCGTTTGGCAGATTACTTTGAGTTTCGCAAAGCGGAACATCTTCACCCCGATCGAGGAGAAGCATTCCCTTACCGTGTTCATCACTACCGGTATCGTTCCCGACAAATCGCAGTCGAAGTGTCCCACAGCCATGAGTTTGCAGCTGCCTTCTTCGATCAGCGAAAAAGAAAATCCATTTGCTTGCAGGCAAATGGACAATCTTGTTTGCGAGGAAACAACATCGGAATCAACCTTATGCAGTTGTGTCAGATTATATGTTCCCATTATTTCTGTTTGTTTATTCCCAGTTTCCGTCGGTTATAGGTTGATCCAAGTCTCCGACCTTCCAACCGGCGTATTTGTTCTTATCTTCCAATTCGGCTTTGCGGTTTATCACGTCTTGTTTGTCCATGCCGAAAGTGTATGTCTCTATCGGTGCGTTGACCAAGAATACGGATACTTCTATACCGCTTTTGGTTATCTTCTTCGCTTCGATGTTGAATTCCACTTTTCCGTTCTCGGAATAAGGTATGTATCTCAACTCCGCCAATTTCTCCTTAGGTGTAATCAACTTCTTCTCACTGTACAATTTCACGGTAGGGTTGACGTAGCTTGTGTCTCTCTTCAAAATTCCCTGCTTCAATGCTTCCGCTTCCGTCATGTCATCGGGAACGGTACCGAATTTCTGAACCAAAGGAACTTCGCCGTTTTCCATGAAAGCCATGAGGCTGTCGAAGTTTCCGCAGAACTCACCCTTTGCAGACTTGTAAGTCTCTTCGATTACGCGGATGTCTTTCAATTTGACGATTACTTCACTCGAACGTTTGTCGTACTCGCTGTCGAATTTGACAGGGTGCATTATGCAGTTATACAGAACGATTGCCAATACTATGACACCTGCTCCGAGAACGACCGAAATAATTGTATTTCTTACTTTCATTGCTGTTGGTTGTTTTTATGTTACTCTGTTGTACTCTGTTTTTTGACCTTGCAAAGGTAGTTGTTTTGTTTGAATTTGCAATATCCTTTCGCCTTTTTTTATCCATTTTGTTCTACGTGGCTGACTTGCACATCGAGTTCTTCGTCTTTTTGAAGCTCCGTTGCAAGCCGTTGCGCCATGTAAACGCTTCTGTGCCTGCCTCCTGTACAACCGAAATATACACTGAGGTTGGTGAAGCGTCTTTGCTTGTATCGGCGTATGCTTTGCATGACCAAGGATTTCGCTGCGGCGTAAAATTCCTCCGCTTCGGGTTCTTTTTTCAAAAATGCGATGACTTCGGCATCTTTTCCGGTCATCTGCTTGTATTGTTCGTAACGTCCCGGGTTCGGAAGGCAACGGCAGTCGAAGATGTAGCCTCCTCCGTTGCCGCTTATGTCGTGAGGATAGCCTTTCTTGTAGGAAAAACTCTTTATGGCTATGGTCAGCCTGTATGTGTCTCTGCCGAGTTGTCGCAGTTTCTCGTTGCAAACCATTCGGTCGAAAATCCTGTCGAGGCATGGCAGGTTCGGTTTCAGGCGTTTGGCGTTTTGCAGACGTGAGAGGTTGTCGAGGGCAAAGGGAATGCTTTGAAGAAAGTGCGTCTTCTGTTGAAACCAACCTCTGTAACCGTATGAGCCTGTTGCCTGCATAATCCGTATATATACGTAGGCGTAGAACCTGTCGATGAACTCCTGTTCATCGACGGGAATGAGCTTTTTCAACTCCTCCATGTATGTTTGCAGCAACTCCTTTCGCAGTTCCTCGCTCAAATCCGCCTTTGCATCGTAGAGCAATGAAGCCAAGTCGTATTGCAACGCACCCTGCCTTGCTCCCTGAAAGTCGATGAAGAAGATTTCTCCCTCTTTGAGCATTATGTTGCGGGATTGGAAGTCTCTGTAAAGGAAAAACGAGGTGTCCGTATCCAAGAGGTAGTGCGTCAAGGTGTCGAAGTCCCTTTCCAATTCCTCTTCCGAGAACGGTATGTCGGCGAGTTTGAGGAAATAATACTTGAAATAGTTCAAATCCCATCGGATACTCCGGTCATCGAAGCGTTTTCGCGGATAGGCGTTCGTGTAATCGAAGCCCTTTGTCGCCGTAATCTGCAAGCGGGGCAGTTCACGGACAATTCTTTTATATGTTTGTCTGATTTCCTCGGGGCTTGCGGTCTTGATGAAGTCGAACAAGGTGCGGTCGCCCAAGTCCTCCTGCAAGTAAATACCGTGTTCCAAGTCCTCTGCCATTATTTCCGGAACATTCACGCCCCTTTGCCGCAACTGTTTGGCAAAATCCACGAAAGCCCTGTTCTCTTTCTCGTCCGCATTATAAGCAGCCACGACGGTGTGCTTTGCGTTGCCGACCCTGTAATACGTCCTTGAAGAGCCGTGCGGGGCAACGGGGGTGAAGCAATCGGGCATTTCGCCGTATGTCTTACGGAACAATTCCGCTATTTCTTCTTTCATCTTTCAAACATTTCGCTATCATGAAATCGAGAGGGGTGGTCAACTTTATGTTCTCCCGTTTTCCTTCGCACAAACTCACGCTCACGCCCATGTTCTCTACCAACGAAGCATCGTCCGTGAACTTGGGGTCGTATGCTTGGCTGTATGCTTTCTGCAATAAAGCCAAATCGAAGCATTGAGGCGTTTGAACCAATTTCACTTTCGCACGTTCCAAGGGTTTGTTTTTATATCTGACCGAGTCCGTGCAGTTTATGCACGTTACCGCTGCACCGCTTGTTGCCGCTGCCTCGAAACAACGGTCGAATATCTCTTTATCTGCGAACGGCCGAACGCCGTCATGAATTGCCACAAGGGCGTTTCCGTCTTTTCTTTCTTCGATTGCGTTCACCGCTTCCCTGACGGAGAAAAACCTCTCGCTGCCGCCCTTGACCAATTCGTGTTCTATGTCGCAGGAGTACTCCCTGCACAACGACCTCCACAAGTCGAACCGTCCCTCGGGGAGAACCACAATCAAGCTTGCTTCGGGTACTGCCTCGTGAACGGCTTTCAAGGTTTCCAAAAGCACCACGCTGTTTCCCAAAGGGAGGAACTGCTTCTCCTTGGCGGCGTGCATTCTTCTGCCGCTGCCGCCTGCAACGATTATGACGTACTTCTTATATGATGAGCATTGCATCACCGTAAGTCAGGAACTTGTATTTCTTCTCTATCGCATATTTGTATGCCTTCATCGTAAGCTCGTAACCACCGAATGCGGCAGCCATCATGAGCATTGAGGACAATGGTGCATGGAAGTTGGTAATCATTGCATCCGCTATTGCGAAGTCGTATGGCGGAAATATGAACTTGTTCGTCCAACCGTCGTAAACCTTCACTTTGTGCGAGATTATGGCGGCGGACTCCACCGCTTTCATGGAAGTCGTTCCCACGGTGCAGACTTTTCTGCCCTCTGCCTTGGCTTTGTTTATGAGTTCGGCGTTTTCTTCCGTGATAATCATCTGCTCGGAAGCCATCTTATGCTTCGTCAAATCCTCTACCTCTATCTGGCTGAAGTTGCCCAATCCGCTGTGAAGGGTGATGTAAGCCGACTCCACGCCCTTTATTTCCATCTTCTTTATGACCTCTCTTGAAAAATGGAAACCTGCCGTAGGGGCAACCACGGCTCCCTCATGCTTTGCGTAGATTGTCTGATACCTGTAATCGTCCTCCGGAGACAAATCACGCATACGCAATAAGCTGTCGGGTAGGGGAGTGTGTCCCAATTTCTTCAAGATGGCATGAAACTCCTCATTCGTTCCGTCGAACAAAAACCTGAGTGTTCTTCCTCTCGAAGTGGTATTGTCGATTACCTCTGCCACCAACTCATCGTTCTCTCCGAAGTACAATTTGTTGCCTATACGTATCTTTCTTGCCGGATCGACCAAAATATCCCAAAGACGGGTGTTCTCGTTAATCTCTCTCAACAGGAAGACCTCAATCTTTGCATTGGTCTTCTCCTTGGTTCCGTATAAACGTGCGGGAAACACTTTCGTGTCATTGAAGACGAACAAATCACCCTCATCGAAGTAATCCAACACATCTTTGAAAATCCTGTCTTCGAACTCACCCGTATCCCTGTGAACGACCAACAACTTGGATTCGTCCCTTTGTTTGGAAGGGTGTTGGGCAATAAGCTCCGTCGGTAAAGTGTACTTAAACTGTGAAAGTTTCATATCGTGATTTCTCTTTTATTCAATACTCATACGTCTGCCGCAATGAAAAGGTTACATGCTTCCGAATGAAAGCCCGCTTCGTCGTTTTCTCTTTCCGAACCGCTGTCCGGAAGCAACCGGATTCACATTCCTGCCTCATCGTCGGCAAACTTCTTCTCTCGAAAACAAGAATGCGATTTCGCAAAAGAAAGGAGAAAGGCAGCAATGCCGCCTGTTCTCCCCAAACTAAAAAGAAAATAATGGTATCAACCTCTGAACAAATTATCCTTACCTATCGAGCCGACAAGCATATCGTAATACTCCTGACTCTTGACGTAGGACAATTTGTCCGATACTATCTGTAATTTCTGCTTTATCTCCTCCTGCTTTTCCTCCGTAAGGTTTTCTCCCTTTTTCAAGAACTCTATCAAGTACTTCTGGTGTCTCTGCCACAAGGCTATGTCGTTCACGTGCTTGTTTCGCAATCTCTCCTGATACCAATCGCTGTTCATCACGCTCTTTCTTGTGAACATGTTGCGGAACTGCTCGGACAACAAAGTCATACCCTTGTACTCTCCCTTGACCATTATATACAGCAAAGCTTTCAACGGTTCTATCGCAGCCTCCACGCTTCCGTCGTTGAAGTACATTTGAGCCACTCTCTTTTGATTTTCGACAATGTTGTTCACACCATCGACATACTCGTCCATGCTCTGCAACTCCGGTTTCAACATCTCGTCCGTGAACACCACGTTCGGGTTCTCGAACACTCTTCCGAAGAAATTGATGACGAACTTGCTCGTTATCCTGTATCCGAGAACGGAAGCCCTCACCGTCTGACCCTCGTAGGAGAAGTCTTCTATCTTTTCCAAGTATCCGTTTGCAATCATGAACTTCGGCGATCTTTCCTCCGGTGTAAGCCTTGCCCACAACTCCGGTATCAACAGGCTCAAATCATGGTCTATCCTGTATTTGCTTCCTATGTATCCCGCAGGCGTGGTGAAGCCGTCGTAACCCGTGAGAATGAACGACACCAAAGCATTGTTCAAATCCGTTACCGAGCAAAGAGCATTGAACGGTCCCTTGGTCAAAGCACCCTCCGAGCCGGCACCCGTGGTCGAAGGACTCTTGCCGGTCAGCGAACAGATGAAATCCATGAACAATTCCGGCAATTCCTGATAGTGGATAGGGTTGTAAACCGCCAACGGACGTATTCCCTCTTCCTTTCTGTTGTTTCTTCTGCCCGGAAGCACCGAATTGACCGGTATGTAAAGAGGGTCGTTCGGCTTCAACTTCCTTGCAAGCCTTATTCCCACCTCCGCAATGTACTTCTCCTCCGGTTTGATAAGGTCGTTACGCGTTTGAAGGTAACGAACGTTCTTGGACGGTTTGCCGTTCACCAACCTCGGATTGGCAGAGGAAACGAAATACTTGCTGTCCTTCTTCTCGGCTTCCTCCCTTATCAAATCCTTCATCGGCTTTGTAAACCTGTCGAAGTTTATCACATCCTCCATCATCTCTTCCGCATCATCGGCAGTCAAAGGCTCGAAGTTGGAGATGAAAGTGTTCGGCGTGGCAAGGTCAGCCTCCGCCTTCTTATCGTAACCTCTGATGATGGCATCGTCCGGACGCTGGAAAAATCTGTACTCGCAGTTCTCCACCAACTTCACGCTCTTCCTGTCGGCAGCCTTTCCGAGATTGCTCAACAGCGAAGTGGAGACCACGGTCGAAGCCGTGATGTCGTCCTCCATCTGAACCTTGTCCGAATGCACGAAGTCCTGACGCAACTTGAATGTTCTCCATGTTCCGTCCTCCGCAAAACCAACCCTCAAATAGCGGGCGAAAATTTTCTTGTCCCCGAACTTCAACTCGTTTCCCGGAATACCGTTGAGAATATCCACACCGAAGTGCTTCTTCCACTCGTTGCCCCATTCCTCCTTGTAGAAACGTTTAACGATGAAAGCGATACCTTTCACGTATTGTGGCAAACTCATCAACCACTCGTTGTACTCGTCCGTGTATTCCTCGCAAGGGGTCAGCAACTTGATGACCGAACCCATCGAACGCCTCGAATTCAAAAAGCCCCTGCTGTAAGGGATAGGCTCTTCCAAGGATTTGTACCTCTTGGAGTAGTCATGGTTTATTATCTCCTCGACTCTTGCGAAATCCTTCTCGAAATCCCTCACGAAGAAAGGACCTCCGAAGATGGCATCGGCAATCGACTTGGAAATCTCGCTCTTTCCTCCGCCGCTCACCGTGCAAGGCTTGTGGCAGAACAAACCGTCGCCCACAATCTCGACCAAACGATAATTCAAAGCTCCCGAATAAGCCTCCATTCTGAACTTGCTTCCGTTCGGAAGAATGTAAATCTTGTTAGGCAACAACTTCAACTCATGTTCACCCGTCGCATTCTTCCATTTAATCTCCTGCGTAGGCACGTTGAACGCCGTGTTCTCCGGCAAATAATACACATGAGGGAAGTTCTTGTCCACTCCGTAGCCCTCTTCCTTGAAGTCGATGAACGCTCCGCAGTTCTTCTTCACCTCCGCAAACGTATTCTTCACCTTCAACGGATTGGCGAAGTAAGTATCTCCCTGATTGTATCCCGGGAATACCAACGCACCGCCCGCATGCTCCTCCTCGGCAGAACCGTACATGTTTGCCGAGTAGCTCATCATCGTCTTCACCTCCTTCTTGGAGTAGCCGAAATAATTATCCGCAATCACGGTTGCAATGATACCGTCCTGCGTTCTTATGCAAAGTTTGAACGACTGACCGTCGTTGTACAACTCATCTTCCTTCTCCCAGCACATGCCGTCCCTCTTCTGCCTCTCCGTGGCATCGGCGATGTTCGGCAAACCGCATTCCTTTTTCGTCAGCTTCGTCAACTGCGGTGCAAGAATGATACAGCCCGTATGACCCGTCCAATGCTCCACATCCAAAGCCGAATCGTTGCTTATATGGTAAGGACTGCCACCGTTTCCGAAGATACTCTCCACGAAGTCGAGGTTGCACACCAACGAACCCGGCACGAAGAACCTTATCTCCATGTTCTTCTCCTCCGTTATGCCCTCCACCTTGGGACAAATCACAGGCTTCAACAGCAAGGAAACGAACAAACGGATACCCTTTTCGAATTGCGAAGAGAAAGGAACCTCCAAGATGTCTCCCGTCTCGGCGAACGCCCTGTGGAAGATATACTTCGCCACAGCCAACGGCACCGCTTTCTTATCGTCCGGAATAGGCAGACCGCCCTCCGCGATATGAAACACGCCCTTCGTCGTCCTGCGGTCGTTCTTCGGGTTGTGCAGCACGCCCTGCTTCACCCTGTAAGACCTCACGTACTCCGACACATACTCCTCCTTGCCCTTCGGCAGCGACAACTCCCTCGCTATGCCGTAAGAATCCAGCGTGAACGTCCTCAAAGGGATTTTGATGTCCTCCACACCCTTCACGGAAGCGAAGTAACTGTCGAAAAAGTTCTGTATCCTTGCGTCGGCAGGGCAGAGGTGATTGCTGTAAAGCATCTCCCTCTCCTTGTAGTTGGACAACAAGCCCTTCAAACACTTCATGAAGTTGCGTTGCTCCGCCGTCATGCCCTCCGTACTCATCTCCACACCCAACGCAGCAAGCCGCAGACCGATGTACTGGTGGATATACTCCTTGTTTTGAACCAATTTATCCTGAGGAATAACTCCCAGCCTTTCGTTTATGTTCTCCATATAATATGCGATTTTATTCTCTAACGGCAAAGTCGGCGAAAAGTTGCATTCCCCTCGGCATAAAATTCCACGCATTCGAGAGAGCATTGTAAATCACGACACAATCCGAACCCTGTAAAAAACGAAGCGTCCGAACTTCAATCCGCCCGGACGCTTCGTTTGAGAAATGATGCGTTTGCAACCGATATGCTATCGTATCACAATCTTCGAGGACTGCATGCCGCTTGTGCTTTGCACCCTGAGGACGTATGCACCCGCCTCCAAATCATTCAATGTGAAGTTTCTCTTTGTCGTCTCGTACACCTTTTGACCCAAGGTGTTGAACACTTCCGTGCGAACCCTCTCGCCGCCCTCTATGATGATGTTACGGTTGATGCTCGATACTTTCGGCTTCTCCGTTGCGGCAATCTCGTCGAGCGATACATTGTTTTTGTTAATCAAGAGCTTGAAACGCTCCGCATTCTCTCCGCTTGCAATGTCCGTCGTATAGATGTCGCCTTGGTTCATCGGCGTTTCCGTCTCTCCGTCCTTCAACACGAGCGAGTAACCCTCCGGCACATTGTCCGCCGCAATCTCCACGCTTCTCGCCTCCGAGGAACGTATATTCATCGTCGCAGCGTATGAAGCCTCGTTCACCTCCTCCTTGCAGAGGTTCACGCCGTTGCACACAAGGTAAGGCTCTGCCACGGTGCCGTTGCCGAACAACTTGTTCGCATCGAAGATGTCGTAACCCGCCATCGCTGCATCGTTTTGAGCAAAGGACACAGGCACCTTGTAACCATCGGTCGAAACACTCACGGTAAGAAAACTGCGGACATTATCAAAACCAGAAGAGGTTGTATCGCCCTCATCTTTGTCTTCTGGCAGTGCTGCCGAATTGGAACTTATGAAGTTAGGGTTAGGTAGTACTATCTGTTTGGTGGAATCGGCGGAAATATTGACGAAGAAGCCCTCGTATTGATTGATTTTTCGTGTTGTGTCATCACCGTTGCCGATGGTTGTCCAAGTCGTTCCGTCATAGAGATAAACACACTTGCCTTGCGGAAGCTGGGAAGTGATGGTGCTTACTGCAATAGGGAAAGCGTAAGGATTGGCCATTGCCAACCAGTTGCCCTCGTCGGTTCTCTGGGTTACGGTGTTCTCTTTCGATACGGTTATAACGGAGTCCGTATCTCTCCTCAAACGATCTGCGAAATCCACTATCGTCTCTTTCTCGGCGTAAACGAGAATACCCTCGCCGCGAGGAATGCTTGCGGTGTTTATGTAGAGATAGTTGTTGTCCCAGTTGTTCGTGGTGTAATTGTAAGCCAAAGCATACATGGCGTTGTCCTCCGTTGCCACGCCGCTGAACGCTTGCAGGTCTGTGTTCATGCCCAAACCCATAAAGTTCCAACGTCCTGCCTCAATCCTCTTTCTCAATATAAGTTCTCTGGAATAATTCTTCAATTCCGCCCCTTCTTCGATAACCACCTTTGCACTATCCGAGAAGCGTAAAATATATGAAATATATGGGTCGTGATAATCAAGAACAATTCCCGATTTCAGAATGAACGTCGAGGTGTCGTTAAAGCAGATAATACTATCCGAACTTGCACCTTCACCCCAAATGAAAGTACCGCCTGTTTTGCAGTCTACAAACGAAGAAAGAGTGCCGTAGTTCGTGAACACCGATTGAGTCTCGACATTGACAACAGGATTGCCGATGTCTGTGTTTTGTATCATCGTACCTTTATTTATTACGTGGCTTCCTCTTAGAAAATTCATTTCGGCGTTTTTGATGATACCTGAGGTATCATTCACCAATTCACATTCGCCTCTGAACCGGATACAGGCAAAACCGCTTTCTCTCGTTATAGTGCCGTGGTTTATGAACTTGCCGCCCTCTGCATCAATGCGAGAACCGTTTATCGTTCCTTTGTTCGTGAACACTCCTCCGACGTTCATAGAGATCGGACCCGTAACCGTTCCATTTATATCGTTCGTGAACGTGCTGCCGTCGATGTTATACATATCTACTTTTGTGACAGTGCCGTTATTCGTAAACGTTCCGCCCATTATCCAGATAGAATCGGTTACATTACCGTTGTTCACAAACTCTCCGTTGCCTATCCATGCGAATTTGATGGTGCCGCCTTGTTCGTTTATACACTTGCTGTTTATCCAAATCTTACCGTCTTTTCCGCCAATCGTGCCGTAGTTGGTTAGTGTGGCTGTGTCTGTGGTGATAATAGTTTGAAGTGTGTCGGGAACTATCATGCCGTGGTTCACAAGACTTCCTCCCCATAGCTTAAATGGATGGTCATTGATGGTTGCACCTGCATTGTTCAAGAACTCTCCGCCGTTAATGTTGATTAGACAACTTTTGTTATTTTCATATTTGATGCCTGTCATCGAGCCGTTATTCGTGAACTTGCCCCCATCGATGGTGAGCTTTTGAGACTTGTTATCGATAGGCATTTTCCCGCTCGTTTCGTTTACGAACTCTCCACCTTCAAGAGTGATTTTGGAACTAACCTTTCCCCAATTATGGAACTCTCCGCTTTTGACGGTAATCACACCTGTAACCGTATAAACTGTATTGGCGCCGTTGAAGCCGTTGTCAAAGCGTCCGCCATCGACGATGATAGTTGCAGTAAGCCCACCGTCATTGTTCTCCTCCTTCTTATAGTTAAGAAACTGTCCACCCTTGACGGTAATCGTTGTGGAACTCTCTATCGTTGTATAGTTGGCAAATTTTCCGCCGGTCAGTAAAATAGAGTCGCTTTTAATGACATTAACTCCGGAAGTGTAATAACTATTGCTTACAAATTCTCCACCATTGAGTTCGATGTTTCCGCTTATTGTGCCTATAAGGTTGGTAAAAGCTCCGGCTGTTACAGAAACATCGGCTCCTATGTCGGCATTATTGATGTTGTCAAACATTCCTCCGTTGACGGTTATCTTGCCTGAAAGAATATCTTTGCTATTTTCAAATGATAACGATATATTTTCACCGTTGATGGTTATTTCGCCATAGGATATGTTTGCGTCATTGTAGAATTCTGCATTTTGGTTGACGGTTATTTCGCCATAGGATATGTTTTTGTTATTGTAGAACTTCGCATTTCGATTAACGATGATTTCTACGGAATCGGTTGGATACTCGTAATTGTTGGCGACAGTTCCTTTATTAACGGTGATTGATTTGAACCCCATAAAGCATGTAACACTTCCATTTCCATTTCCGTCAACTCTTAAGTGTTTGCAATTCGTTTCACCCTGATATAAGTTGCAATCCTTCGGCTGCGAAGGGTCGATACCAAACTCAATGATAAGAGTATCTCCATTCGTTATTCGTGTAATTTGTGCGAACGCCCCTGCGGAGAGCAGAAGCATAAGGCTCAGTGCTGCAAATCGTAATGTCTTCATTCGTAATCCTCCTCGTTTTTCTTTTTGGTGTTGTTGTAAATCTTCAATCCCGCAAATCCTCCTGCCAATCCCAAAAGCAACAAGGTTGCAGGAGCAACAGGGCTTTCCCCGTTGTTATCCATTCTGTTTGTATCTCTGAATGGTTTGATTGTGGGATTCGGCGGCATGGACGGTCCGCTGCCGCTGCTTCCGCCTCCTGTCATGCCCGAACCGCTGCCCGGCAAACCCGGCATGGAGGGGTCGGCACTTGCCACAAAGGCACAAAGCATGCATAGGGCAATGCTTAAAACAGATTTTCTCATTCTATTATACTTTTATTTTTAATCGTTCTGTCTCAAAGCCGCTTCGCCGCAGGCGAAGCCTGATTAACGGCGTGCAAAAGTAGAACAAATCCTCCGTTCGGCAAATACCCCTGATTAGCAAGGCGGTTCGTTTAACATTTCCGCCCGTTTCGATTTTATGTAATATTAAATTATCGTTTTCGGGGGGGGTAAAACGGAAGGGAATAAAGGATTATGCGAAGCGGGAAAACACCCGTATTTTTCTAAACCGCCCCAAAGCGGAAAAATTACCCCTACCGCTTCACTTTTAACATTTCAAGCCCCTGCCGCACCCCCTTTTCCACCCCGCAAAAACCCGCTCACGCCCTTAAAAAGCCCCGTTTTTACCCCGGGAAATCACGTTATATTTCCCGAACAACTCTATTCTTTTTCCGCAAAACACGCAATCACCCGCAAATCACCCCACTTTTTCACCCGCCACCCATGTCCCCGTCCTTTCCGCCAGTCCCCTGTTTTCCGCCACGCCGATTCGCCAAAACAAACCGCCGCAAGAATTTTCTCTTCCGCCCACCCGCCACCCCGAAACGGCGTCGGGGAAAAGACCCCCGAACGGGAGAAGCAAACCGCAGGACTTATTTTGCTTCATTAGCCTTGCTTCTTTCTCGTCATTTATTATTATCTTTGCACTCATATATCGAAAGGCTCGTTTGTCCTTTGCTTGAATTATCCGATTACGAAATGAAAATAAAACAGATAGAAATAGAGAATTTCCGTTGTTATAGAAATGTCGAGTTGCGGTTTGCGGACAGGGTAACCATATTGATAGGCAAAAACGGAAGCGGGAAGACCTCATTCTTGAAAAGCATAAAGAATGTTCTCAGTGTGTTCTTCTCCAACAATCCTTCTTGGGGTTGTGGTACGATAGTGGGCAATGTCAGCGATCTATTGGTTTCCAACTTGAATTCCGGAGAGGTTTGGCATGATGAAAATATGAAGCCGGCAGACTTTGTCGATATCAAAGCCTTTGCATTCAAGACAGACAATGAAGGCAATGCCGTGGAAGAGATACCCTCTTGGTCATTCCGCAAGTTCTCGACAGCCAATGCCAAGGTGCAGAGTTCTTATTACAAAGATGCATACGTGTATTTCCGCACTCGTTACACGGATGATGCTCCATGGCCGCTGTTTGCTTACTATTCGGACAGTTATCCGCATATAGATGCAAACCTCGGGAAGAAGGTAAGCGGTATAATAGACAATGATGAGAAGTTGTACAGGGCTTGGGGTTACTATCATTGGGACAAGGACTCCTCATGCACTCTTATATGGCAGAAACGTTTCATGCGTATTGCCAAGCTCAGGGACAATATGCGTAATATGTTGGAACGTGTGAGCGACAAGAAAACGGCAGAGGCGGAAAGTTATCAAAGAAATTTGGATAGGTATGAGGCGGAGATGGAGTTCGTGTTGAAATATCTGCGTAAGTTCACCTCTGATGCGACGGAGAATTTGTCGGATCGTTCGAATGCCTTGCAGGTCGGCAACGTTATTGTCGATGGAATAGACAATCCCTACCTCGTGGCGTACTTTGCCGACGGCAGTCGCAGGAAATGGAGCGAGCTTCCTGCGGGTTATGAGCGATTGTTCAACATCGTGTTCGATATTGCTTACCGTTCGTATATCTTGAACGGCTGCGATTGTGAACCAAAGGGCGTGGTTATCATCGATGAAATCGATTTGCATTTGCACCCGTCGATGGAACAGGATGTGCTTCTGCGTCTTGTTTCGACCTTCGAGCAGGTGCAGTTCATCGTTTCCACCCATTCTCCCCTCGTCATCGGCAATACCGCTCTCGGAGAGCATGGAAGGATTATTCTTATGCAGGAAGAGCAGGGCAGATATGAGCAGATGACGATGTCGAACGATGTGTTCGGCATAGATTACGACTATATCCTTTCCGCCGTCATGCAGACGGAGCCTCGCAACGTTAAGTTGGAACGTCTTCAAGACAGGTATGTCAGATTGATGAGAAATGATGAACCGGAGCTTGCAGGGGAGAGTCTCGAAGAAATGAAGAATTTGCTTTCTCCCGAAAGATTTTCGGAAATCATGCAGAAGTTGGAGCAAAGGCTGAAAGGGTAAGTGTTATGCGATGTATCAGAAAAGTCGGCACGGATTACGAGACCGAGGGAAGGAAGTGGATGCGGAAATTCATGGACGGCTGTTGGCATGAAGGCAGGTATGTCAATCTGCGTTACGACCGCTCGCACATGGATGGGCTTGACGAAATCCTTGTCGATGAACAGAGAGATGAGGGCGGCAACAGTTATTGTTGTTATTGCATGAGGACGTTGCACCTCAAAGACGAGAAAGGGGAGAATGATGTAACGCTCGAACATATCGTTCCCAACAAAATAAAGGCGGACGATTGGGAGAGGGATAAGGACGGATATTTGCAATTTCCGAATTTGGATGCGGAACATATCATGGTTTGCTACGGTGGAGAACTTACCGAGGAGCAAAGAAAAGAACGTATTGCCGCCATGCCGTACCCGCACTTCGTTTCGTATCATAATCTCGTTGCATCGTGCGACGGAAGAGTGTTCGAGAAAGGAGAGAACTTGAAGGGACGGTGCTGCAACAACAATAGAGGGGAACGTTTCGTGTTGCCGATATTTCTGTCGGAGGAGCTGGTGGAGAGAATAAGTTATGACACGGATGGCAGGCTGATATGCAACGGCTTCGATATGCGGGAGGAGTGGTTCGACAGGGAGCATCTTAACTTGAACAATGCTTGGATTGTTGCGGTAAGGAAAATCTGGTGCCTGATTGCCCGATCGGAATATACGGTTGATGACGTGCAAGAAGCAAGGAAGAATACGGATTTGCGTGAAGACATTATTGCGAAGATAGACCCGAGAGACAAATTTACTTCATTGGTGGAAAACGATACGGCTTGGGGGTTGCTATCCGAATATTCTTGGTTCTATCATTATTATTGCAAGATGAGCCACCCCGAAACGGCGACGGGGCGATGATTCGGAGAAGAGGGGTTTCCATAGTGTCGTATTTTGTATCTTTGCCATCGTGAATTGCTTGCGAAAAAGCGTAAAGACCGATTGCCATGAACAATGATGAGAGAAAGAATATGACGAATTTCAGACCCATGAGGCGTTTGCGTCAACAGCTGACGGAGGACGAGAGCAGGGAGGTGTTGCAGAGGTGCAAGTCGGGGGTGCTTTGCCTCTCGGGAGATGAGGGCTATCCCTACGGAGTGCCGATGAGCTACGTGCTTTCGGGTAACAACATCTATTTTCACTCCGCCATGCAGGGGCATAAGGTCGATGCCGTACGCAGGAACGACAAAGCCTCCTTCACCGTGGTGGATACGGACGAGGTGAAGCCCGCAGAGCTGACGGATTATTTCCGAAGCGTCATCTGCTTCGGCAGAGTGCAGATGGTGGAGGAGGAAAGCGAGAAACTATCCGCCCTCCGCAAGCTGGGCGAGCGTTACAGCCCCGATTACAGGGACAAAGCCGAAAAGGAGATAAGCCAAGCCTTCCCGCATGTCCTCATTCTCCGCCTCTCCATCGACCACATCACCGGCAAAGAAGCCATCGAACTCCGACGGAAAGAGGGGAAACATTGACGGGTCGGCAGTGTTCCGTAAGCCGATTGCGGAAATTATCCGTTACGTTTCGAGCGTCCAATCGTAAACCGTTTTGACGGATATGTGTACTTCGCCTGTGTCTATCTCTTTTGTCTCATGGTCGGTAAGCAACAGCAGGTTTGTGCATCCGGTCAGCCGGTTGGTGAGCAACAAACCTTTGATTTCCCGTTTCTGGGTTTTGGAATCCGAGATGTTATACGATACCTGTACTGCCTGAATGACGTTGTTGCCGTTGCAAACAAGGAAATCGCATTCGCCGCTTCGTCTCACTCCGACCGCGACTTGAGCTTGCGGGTTACTTGATGTTATATCCGAGTGAGGTTTAATGCGTTAACCGTGGTGCAAAGATACGATAAATCTTTCGGATTGCGATATTTTACATGTTTTTGGGTGCTTCGACTGCGATATTTTATGTATTTCTGGAGTGGTTGACTGCGATATTTTACATGTTTTCGGATTGTGGTTTCCGGAAATTCCGTTCCGAGGGCAGGGCGTGATGTTGCGGTTGATGCTCGATACTTTCGGCTTCTCCGTTGCGGCAATCTCGTCGAGCGATACATTGTTTTTGTTAATCAAGAGCTTGAAACGCTCCGCATTCTCTCCGCTTGCAATGTCCGTCGTATAGATGTCGCCTTGGTTCATCGGCGTTTCCGTCTCTCCGTCCTTCAACACGAGCGAGTAACCCTCCGGCACATTGTCCGCCGCAATCTCCACGCTTCTCGCCTCCGAGGAACGTATATTCATCGTCGCAGCGTATGAAGCCTCGTTCACCTCCTCCTTGCAGAGGTTCACGCCGTTGCACACAAGGTAAGGCTCTGCCACGGTGCCGTTGCCGAACAGCTTGTTCGCATCGAAGATGTCGTAACCCGCCATCGCCGCATCTGCATATAATAAGTGCCGTTCGGTCGCTCCGAAAGCTCGTTCCGTCGGCTTGAAAAAGCCTTCCATCTCTGACTTTTCACTAAAAACAGCCGTTTCTATCCCTGACTTTTTACGAAAAATGCCCGTTTCGATGTCTGACTTTTCACGGAAAAGGTATATCTTTGCGGGCAAAAAGGGTGTTAATCGGGTGGTTATGTATTATTCGAGGGATATAGACGGGTATTTGCGGCGGTGGAAGGACGATAAGAGTCATAAGCCTCTTTTGCTTCGTGGGGCGAGGCAGGTCGGAAAGTCTTCTGCCATTCGCCATTTGGGCAAGGAGTTCAAGTATTTTTTGGAGGTGAATTTCGAAAGGGACAGGGACGTGGTTTCCGTGTTCTCCGGTAATTTGAAACCGCAGGATATTGTTTCGCGTCTTTCGGCTTTTTACGGTGTGCCGGTCATTGTGGGCGAGACCTTGCTTTTCTTTGATGAAATTCAGGCCTGTCCGGAGGCTTTGCACAGTCTTTGGTTTTTTTATGAGGATTACAGGGAGCTGCATGTGGCTGCGGCAGGTTCTTTGCTTGAATTTGCGTTGAAGAAGATGAGTTCTTTCGGTGTGGGAAGAGTGCGTTCGCTGTTTATGTATCCCATGTCTTTCGATGAGTTCCTTGAAGCGACCGGCAGGAAAGCGTGGTTGGAGGAAAAACGAAAGGCTTCTCCGGACAGTCCGATGTTTGAGGCATTGCATGGAAAGCTTGTGGAGAGTTTCCGTAATTATCTTATGGTTGGCGGAATGCCGGAGGCGGTGAGCAGATGGGCGGAAACGGGTGATTATTTAAAGTGCCGGCAGGTGCAGGACGATATAATGTCTTCTTATGAGGACGATTTCTCGAAGTATGAGGCAAGAGTGGAACCTGTCTTGCTGCGTCATGTACTTCGCAGTGTGGCTTCTCAGGTGGGAAGTAAGTTCGTTTACAGTAACGTGCAGGGGAATTATCGCAGCGAGAAGGTGAAGGAAGCGTTGGATTTGTTGAAAGATGCGGGTTTGATAAAGGCTGTCATTCATACTGCGGCGAATGGTTTGCCTCTCGGTGCAGAGACGAATGATAAGTTCGTGAAGTATCTTTTCTTGGACAGCGGTTTGTTATTGCGATTGTTGGGATTGGAGGATACGGGCGAGCAATCCGAATTGTCGAAGTTGCTTCTTGTCGGCACTGCTTCCGATTTGGTGAACAAGGGGCATGTGACGGAAATGGTGGCAGGCTTGGAACTTTTGAAATACAACTCTCCCACTCAAAGGCATGACCTTTACTATTGGCAGAATTTGTCTCGCGGTTCGCAAGCAGAGGTGGATTATGTCATAGTGAAGGATACGAAAGTGGTGCCTTTGGAAGTCAAGGTCGGTACATCTGGTTCCATGAAAAGCATGTACCGTTTCATGGAGGAGAAGGGGCTTGATTATGGTATCAGAACATCGCTTGAAAACTTCGGAAAGTTGAAAAGAGCGGATATTATACCATTGTACGCTTTGTCCTCCTTGTTCGGATAGAAGTCGATACATTTCTGCAACGCTGCATGAGGGTTTGTCGCATGGCGTGCGACTGTTTCCTCGGTTTATACTCTGTCGAAGAGTTGTTGCATGTTTATGCCGGTGCAGCAGGCGAAAGTTCCGGTTTTGCATTTCTTCGCTCCGTGCAGTCCGCAGGGCTTGCAGGCGGGACGTGGTTCGGCTTCGATGACAAGGCTGTCGCTGCTCAAAGGACCGAAACCGAAATCCGGAGTGGTGGAACAGAACACCGCCGTCACGGGTGCATCGACTGCCGAGCAGAGGTGCAGAGGTGCTGAGTCGCAAACGAAGTTCATCTTCGCTCCCTGCATGAGTGCCGCACTCTCCAAGAGGGACAATTCTCCGCAAAGGCTTTCCGCATTCTTGTTTCCGCTAAGGCGTATGATGTCTCCGCATTGCGTCGCATTCTCCCTGCTGCCGAGCAGGAACACCTTGGCTTCCGCCTTGTGCTTTGCCATGAAGGAAAGCAGTTCGACCCACTTTTCCTTGCTCATCGTCTTGGTTTCCCAGAGCGAGCATGGCGAAAGGGTGTAATACTCCTTTGCCTGCATGCGGAGATGTGCCGTTTTCCCGAAGTCCTTCGCCGAAGGGTAGAGGCGTGGCTTGGGGGCGCGTTCGCACCATATACCGGAGAGCAACGAAATGTTGCGGTCGATTTCATGAACGCCTTTCTCGATTCTGTGCGGCTTGGCTTCGGTGAAGAGAAAGGAAAGAGGGTTTTTGTCGAAACCTATCCTGTGTTTCGCACCCGAGAGAACGCACATCAGTCCTGCCGAGAAGAAACGCTGAACGCAGAGAACGACATCATAATGCTGCTCCCTTATGCCGCAGATGATTTGAAACAGATTGCGGTACTTGCCGTTCTTCTTGTTCCAAACCCATATATCCCGTACGTAGGGGTGATTGGCGAAGAGTTGTTCGTTGGGCGATTTCACCACAAGGTAGATTGCCGCATTCGGAAACTTGTCATGCAGTTTCTCCATCAGTGAAGTAAGCAGTATAACGTCCCCGATGGAGGCTGTTTGTATGAGTAGAATTTTCTCCATTATGCAAAAAAAACCGTTCCTTGGGCATAACCCTCGGAACGGAAGTAGTATTATGAAAATCTGTTATCCTTATTCTACTATAAGGTTCCAATGGTGTACGTCCTCAAGCTCACCTTCCTGAATACCCTTCAACTGTTTGTACAATTTCGTGCATACAGGACCCGGCTCCGTGCCGTAATCGTAAGTCTTGCCCGTACCTCTATCGACAATCTTTCCGATAGGAGAAACCACTGCCGCAGTTCCGCAGGCTGCCACTTCCTCGAATTCTGGCAACTCGGTAACAGGGATATGACGTTGCTCGACCTTCATGCCCATATCCTCCGCCAACTGACGCAAAGACATGTTTGTAATCGACGGAAGTATGGAAGTCGATTTAGGAGTGCAGTAAGTGTTGTTCTTTATGCCGAAGAAGTTTGCTGCACCGGCCTCGTCGATGTATTTCTTTTCTTTTGCATCGAGGTAAAGAACGTTCGAGAAGCCTTCATCGTGAGCTCTCTGACCGGAACGCAAAGAAGCGGCATAGTTTCCGCCCACTTTCAACGTACCCGTTCCAAGCGGAGCTGCACGGTCTGCGTCTTCGACGATTTGGATTTGAACAGGCTTGAAACCTTCCTTGAAGTAAGGACCCACAGGACCTGCAAAAACGACGAACAAATACTCGTTGGCAGGCTTTACACCCACTTGGGCACCCGTACCTATCAACAACGGACGCAAGTACAAGGAAGCACCGCTTCCTGCCGGCGGAACGAATCTCTCGTTACGCTTAACCACCTCGACGCAAGCCTTGATGAACAATTCCTCAGGCACAGGAGCCATCATGACACCCTCGGCAGAACGAATCAAACGTTTTGCATTCTCGTCGGGACGGAACAAACGTATCTTGCCGTCAACACCTCTGAACGCCTTCATGCCCTCGAATGCTTCCTGACCGTAGTGCAGGCAGGTTGCAGCCATGTGCATGGTTATCTCTTCGGAATCCGTATATTCCAATTCGCCCCATTTTCCGTCTCTGAAATAGCAACGTACATTGCAATCAGTCTTAAAGTAGCCAAATGGGAGGCTCTTCCAATCTATGTTATTCATATCAGTACAATATTACTTGGTATCGAAAAATGCTTCCTTAAAGCGAGGGCAAAGGTATGCAATTATTTTTGAATGGAAGCAATTTTCAAACAAAAACCACCCTCTTGCCACGCATGTATTGCGACAAAGCGTCCTTTCAAACGACAAAAAAGGCTTGCGAAACCCCGCAAGCTCTCTGTGTTCTCTAAGCAATATGTCGCAATTTCAGCCTCAAAGTGTGCCAGTACCACAAGCCCGCAATGCAAAGAGCAAAAACGACGGCAAACATCAAGCCCGGCACGAAAGCATCCATCACATTGAAGTCCGATTTAAGGCGAACAGCCAAATTCGTCACCAACACGAGGCAGAACACTCCCGTGAAAACATTCTCCCTGCTTTTGGCATACTTCAATAAAGCCTCCTTATCGATGTCTTCCCGTGAAGACACTGCACCGTAACGCTTCAAAGCCAACTTGCGACCTGCAAACAAACCTCCGAAACCAAGAGCCAATAAAATCAAACCATTGATTGTAGAAATCATGATACAATACATTTAATCTGTTAAACCATGCTGCAAAGGTAAAAAAAACAGTGAATTAGCCAAAACAATCGATGAAATTTTTCAAATATTTTTTCCGAGAACACCATCTTCGCAGCGATGAATACACATTCGACCTTCCTGTCCTCGCACGGGAGATCTGCCTTGCGAAACCGCATATCATGCCTGCCGCATGTCGTAAACGCAGACCTTCAAGCCGATATTACCCCGTCGATTGACAAAACCGCACAGCCATAACCTTATTTTTTCAAACAACGAAGCAACCCACACGATTACCCTTCCGCCATTTCCGCAAAATAAAATCGCGGAAGAAAAATTTGAAACGGCATTCCGTGAAATCGAAAGAGCGTCTTATTTTTACGAAGAACCGAAACCTTTTCAAATAACATTTACAATAGCAGGACGCTATAAGTTGAAAGTTATAGAATGCGTCGGTTGTGAGAGGAATAACTTCAATACGTTTGAAATGAGAGGAAGTATTGATGCAAGAAGTATATCCATGGCAAGACACAAGCCGCCGGGTTATACGGTTAAATCCTTGCTTGAAACGTAAAAACGGTTCAATCAACCGATTTGAAGGCGTTTGTTCTTAATCAATATCCGGAAATACGGGCATTTGCCGTTTATCGACAGGTCTCTTCCATCGTCTCCTTTGCGAAATCTTATTATTTCGAATTGGTTAGGGTTGAATTTGTGCAGAAAAGTTATCGGTACACCCATTGCCCCTCTGTAATCCGATGGTATGTCTTGGGTTTTGTTCACGTTTATACCGTCGTAGTTATCGTACTTCCGGTAATCCTCCTCA
>OQWM01000512.1_pt1 | contig 24798 bp, 21 predicted proteins | sample 1691531 | NCBI WGS metagenome assembly OQWM01 (sample SAMN03418257, study PRJEB22391) | human gut metagenome | biome: human-gut; feature: organic feature; material: feces | host: Homo sapiens | place: Tanzania | collected 2013-01
ACAGATTCCACTTTCCGCAATAGCAGTGATTTCTATCCACGCCCTCCGCGAGGAGGGCGACCGCGCCGCAAGGAGACGATAAAGCGCCGTGGCTGATTTCTATCCACGCCCTCCGCGAGGAGGGCGACGTGCTTTGCCCCAACTGTATGCGTCTCAAAGCCCATTTCTATCCACGCCCTCCGCGAGGAGGGCGACCTGTGGGATACCCCGTGATTAGCATCTGCCGGACAATTTCTATCCACGCCCTCCGCGAGGAGGGCGACTGCATGACCCCCTGATAAAAAATCTCTACCTTGGTATTTCTATCCACGCCCTCCGCGAGGAGGGCGACTATAGCAGTCACATACAGACCAAAAGGCGAGATGATTTCTATCCACGCCCTCCGCGAGGAGGGCGACCCAAAGTGAGCGGGGCGCTCTTGCCGCTTTTATTTATTTCTATCCACGCCCTCCGCGAGGAGGGCGACCCAAAAGGCAATGGCCACGGCCTACTGCCAAAACGATTTCTATCCACGCCCTCCGCGAGGAGGGCGACGACCACGCAAACAGGTGTCTCCACCCGTGTGCTGATTTCTATCCACGCCCTCCGCGAGGAGGGCGACGGGTCTCAAGGTAAAAGACGAGGGGGCAACGGAATATTTCTATCCACGCCCTCCGCGAGGAGGGCGACTAGACGGGGGTGACCCGCTTATGGTTCCTATGCTTATTTCTATCCACGCCCTCCGCGAGGAGGGCGACCAGCGGCTGCAATCCATGGTCGAGGACTTGCCGGAGATTTCTATCCACGCCCTCCGCGAGGAGGGCGACCTAAACAGTGCCCGCATGGCAGTCCGGCATAAGCTATTTCTATCCACGCCCTCCGCGAGGAGGGCGACCTGGCGGGCACTGACATTCGCGTTACCACGGCGGTATTTCTATCCACGCCCTCCGCGAGGAGGGCGACACTTCTTCCATGGGCATATCACCTGCCGGGACCTTATTTCTATCCACGCCCTCCGCGAGGAGGGCGACATCGCCACGTCCCAGCCGTTCTTGATAACGTACTGCATTTCTATCCACGCCCTCCGCGAGGAGGGCGACCTTACGACAAGGTGGCGGAAACCCGTGCGCGGATGATTTCTATCCACGCCCTCCGCGAGGAGGGCGACTGTACAGTGCCATTTTGCACAAAAGCACGGTACAATTTCTATCCACGCCCTCCGCGAGGAGGGCGACGCAAAACGCCATTCAATCCATGATGGCAGCGGCAAAATTTCTATCCACGCCCTCCGCGAGGAGGGCGACCTGCCACCTGCGGCCCGTTTTGGGACAGGTACTTATTTCTATCCACGCCCTCCGCGAGGAGGGCGACTTGCTTCCCGCTGCGGCAAAACGCCAGTGGGGAAATTTCTATCCACGCCCTCCGCGAGGAGGGCGACTCTCTTGCGCGGTGGGTTTTGATATGCGGGTGTAATTTCTATCCACGCCCTCCGCGAGGAGGGCGACCGGCTGGTTTACAAACAGCGATAGCGCAAACCTTATTTCTATCCACGCCCTCCGCGAGGAGGGCGACGAGGAAAAGTTCGGCAGCGGCATGGGTGCGGAAAAATTTCTATCCACGCCCTCCGCGAGGAGGGCGACCGTATGGCTGGCTGCTGCTGACCGTCACTGTGCAATTTCTATCCACGCCCTCCGCGAGGAGGGCGACTTGGTCGTCAAGCTGTGCATGGCGACAGGGCTTAATTTCTATCCACGCCCTCCGCGAGGAGGGCGACCTGAAAGCCCTTTGTTGGTTTCCCCACCGGTGCAATTTCTATCCACGCCCTCCGCGAGGAGGGCGACTGATTGACAGCTGGTTCTTCAGCACGCAGCAGCATTTCTATCCACGCCCTCCGCGAGGAGGGCGACAGCAAAAACAGAGAGAAAACCCGCTGCTTTTGTCTCATTATACACCTCCCTGCACAAATTGCAAAGAGATGCCTTTAAAACAAACCGCAAAATCACGCCGTTACTTGCACAACCGGCTGGTATTCCGGTGCGAAGCGTCCCGGAAAACCATGTGCGCTTCCTGTTCGCACTGGCCGGGCATCAAAAAATCAGCACGCTATCCTGTGCAAACTCCGGGTGCAGCCCAACGTGCTCGACCTTAGTCTGGTAATTGTTGCCCAGCTGGTAGAACCGCAGACTGTCCAAGGCAGGGTCGATCAGGGCGGTCAGCTCTGCCTTGAGCACCGCGTACTGCGATGCGTTCAGCAGGCATTCGAACACGGAATTCTGCACCCGCTGCCCATGATCCACGCACTTCTTGGCAACCTTACGCAGCCGCTTGCGTCCGGCAGAGGTCTCGGTGTTTACATCGTAGGTAATCAGTACCAGCATGGTTGCACCTCACTTCCAGAAAAATGGAGGGTAGACCTCTAAATCGCCCCGCAGGGTGCGCGCCAGCAGCAACGCCTGTACATAGGGCACAAGTCCCCAGCAGAGCTTTTCCTTCAGGAACGGGTGGGTGATGACCTCGCGCTTTTTCTGCTGCCATGCGTTCAGGAATGCGCGGCGTCCTTCCTCGGTCAGCAGAACGGCACCGTTTTCCTGCTTTTCAAAGTGCTTTGCGTTCAGCACTTTCTGGTTGATACAGGACAGCACGAAACGGTCAGCCAAAACGGCGCGCAACTCCTCCATCAGATCTAGCGCAAGGCTGCGCCGCCCGGGGCGTGCCCGGTGCAGAAAGCCCACATAGGGGTCCAGCCCGGCACCCTCCAGCGCGGCGGCGCAATCGCTGGCCAACAGGGAATAGGCAAAGGAGAGCAGCGCATTCACATTGTCCAGCGGCGGTCTGCGGCTGCGGCAGGTGAACACAAAAGCATCGCTTTGCTGTAAGATCAGCGCATTGAACCGGTCAAAGTACCGCTGTGCGGCTTCGCCCTCCAGCCCGCGCAGCTGCTCCAGATCCTCGCAGCTTTCCACCAGCGGCAGGGCAGCAGCCAGCTGGGCGCTGGTCTGTTTCAATTCGTCCACGGGCACCCGCTGCGGGTGATCCCGGGTGGCGCGCTCCAGCACCCAGCGGGCATTGTATACCTTGCCCAGAATAAAGCTGCGGGCATAGCTGCAACTTAGTGTCTCGCTGGCGGCAACGGCGTACTGGGTCTGCCGCAGCAATACGTTGCCGCGCTCCTCGCCCACAGTACGCGCTAAAAAGTGGCCGCGCGGGCTATAAAAGCTCAGGTCGATGCCCATACGCCCGCATTTGCCCATCAGCGCGGGGCTGGCACCGGCGTAACTGAAGCAGAGGATGCTTTCCAGCGTGTGCAGCGGCACCCTTCCAACCTCAGTCTTTGCGTGGCTGACCACAACGTTTTCGCCGTCCAGCGTAAGGTAGGCGTCCTCACTGAGAACGAACAGGGTGTTCAGGAATTGCCGCATGGTGTCACCTCCGTGGCCGCAGCCTCGTCCAGATAACGCCGCAGATAGTCCTTGGCGTCTGCCTTCTGGCAGAGCACCGGCAGGCAGAGCTCCTTCAGGGAGCAGGCGTTGCAGTGCTTGCCGGGCTTTACCTTTGGGGTGTAGCCGCGGGCAAAATACTGGTTCATCTCGTCTGCCATCTGCCGGGTGGTGCTGCGCAGTTCATCGGTAAAAGGTACGGCTTCCCGCCGCTTCGTCTCGCAATAATACAGAGCTCCTTCCGGAATATGGCACACCAGCATTTCTTCCAGCGCCATGGCCTGTGCGCATAATTGCAGCCGGTCAGCATCGGTTTCTTTTGCGTGGCCGTGTTTGTACTCCACCGGGTAGGGCTGCCAGCGCCCGGGGGTACTTTGCAGCGGAATACCATCTGCGCAAGCCCGGAACTCCACCACATCGCAGTTGCCGGACATCCGCAGCCGGTGGCTGACTACCCGCATGCCCCGGGTGATCAGCAGGTCGCCCCGGCGCTCGGTGCGGGTATCATCGTGACAACGGGCGTGGTTCAGCTGTCCCTCAGTGGTGCGCAGATTTTCTGCCCATTGCTGCTCCAGATGAATCAGTGCCCACTGGCGGCGGCAGAAGGCAAAATGCTGGATACCGGACATTTGCAGGTAGTCGTCCGGCGCGTCCATCAGTGGAACCTCTCGCAGTGCACACCCTCCGGCAGGGTGTCGGCCACCGTGACGGTGTAATCCTGATAGCTGCGGGGCGCGACCACCTCGGCCTTGTGCGCCACGGTGACGGCATCAAACAGCTTGTAGGCAGGCGCGTTGCCTAGCTCGGAATCGTGCTTGAACACGATCAGCTCCCGCACGGCCATCTTGCCGCGGGCCGCACTGTGGTCGTTTTCGAACATATTCAGGATGGCCTGCCACAGCAGCTGCAAGTCCTCCTCCGAGAAACCGGTGGTCTTGCGGGCAAGATTGGCAGAAACATAACCCTCGGCACGGTACAGGCCGTAGGGCACGATATGCTTGTTGCCCATTTCGCTGTTCTTCTTTTCAGCGTCTGCCTCGGTGGTGATGGCTACGCGGGTAATGGTCACCTCCTGCGGCACGATGGGGTCCACAGAGCGGGCAAAGCTCAGCTGTACCGGGCCGCGCACCTGACCGCAGTTCAGCGCACCCTTGACAAAGGTGGTCATCACGGCACCGAAGGTGCGGATATCATAGAAATGCTCGCACATATAATCCCGCAGTTTGCGGTCGATCTCCGGGTCGCTTTTCTTGGCCTTTTTCAGGTCGTCCTTGGGGGTCAGACCGTTGTGCTCCAGCGCCTCGGCATCGCTGCGGTTCAGGGGCACGCCTTCCTTGACATAGATGCGGTAATTGTCGGCATCGGGGGCGTCCTCTTTCAGCGTCTCCACATAGTTGCGGATCTTGCGCTTCAGGCAGACGTCGGTCACCAGACCGTAGCCGGTCTCGGGGTCGATGCGGGGCATATTACCGGCATCGGGGTCACCGTTGGGGTTGCCGTTCTCTACATCGAACAGAATAACAAAATCGTAGCGGTTCTTGATAGGTGCAGACATTTTTTATTCCTCCTCGTTCTTTTTGGCAAAGCGTTTCTGGGTCTGGTGGTAGTAGCCGATGGAAAATTTGCCCTGATCCGGCAGGCTGAGCCGGGCGGGGAAACCGCTTTCCGGCAGCTGTGCCATCAGTTCGGTGATCTGCTTATCGTAGTGGGTGGCAAGGCCGTCATTCAGCTTGCGCAGATGCTTCTGGCTCAGCCGCAGCAGGGTGGGGAAGGACATACCCGGCGTGGCGCAGGCGGCGTTGAAATACCGGTCCTTGATGGTGGTGTTGATGCCGGGATTTGCAGCCTTTTGCACGGCCTCCAGCACAGAGAACAGCCGCCCCAGAAGATAGGGAACATTGGTGGTTTCGTTCAGGCTCACAGTATAGACCTCCTTGTTCAGCTCGGTAGGGTAATTACGCAGGTAATATGCTTTGATCACGGCAGCCCGGCCGCGGGTCACGGCCTGTTCGGCGCGGATGCGCAGGGTCACCCCGTTCAGCAGAGTGGCGGGGTAACGCCCGCCGGTCAGCACGGCGCGTAGCAGGTCACCGGCTAACTGCGGGGACGGCTTTGCGGGCTGGCCGGGCACGGTGCGGGTGGTCTCGTTCACCACAGCCCAGATGGGCAGGGTACGGAACTTTTCTTTTTCAGAGCAGTCGATTGCCATTTCCTCGGTGTGCTTTTGCAGGTTTTGCGCAAAGCTGCCAAAGGTGTCCCGCAAAAAGAACCGCACCGAAAGACGCGCCGCATTGGGTGCCAGCCCCAATAGATAAAAGTGCTGGTCGGGCGAAAGCTCTTTTTCCAGAAAAGGCACTGTCTGCCCGGCAGACAGCCGTTTGAGCGCGGCCTGTACATCGCTTTCCTGAATGCCGACTGCTTCATCTGCCCCAAACAGGAACATACTCATGGCGTCCTGATAGACCGGCTCTGCGTTTTCTGCCCAGCACAAAATGGTGGTATCGCCAACATGCTTGCAGTGGTTGCGGTCGGCAAGCAGGCGGTTCAGTGCAGTGGTATAGGCAAAGGCGGCGTACTTGCTGACAGGGGCGTTATCGCCCTGCTCGTGGCCGTAGGAGCAGAAGGCCGGTGCGTTGAAGGATACCAGTGCTGCACCGGAGCTTTGCGCCCCGGGCACGCCGCTGATATTGGGATGGGTGCGCTCGATGGGGGCATACTTGCCGGTAATCAGGCATTGCCCCATGTCGGAATCGGCAGAGCGGTTGTTGTAGTGCGTCTGCCATGCATTTTGAATGGCAGGGTCGTCGTTGACAAAGCTGTGACTGTGGTCAGCAGCCTCGTAGCCGAAGATCAGGTTGGCATTGCCGGTGATCTCCTTCCACTGCTCAGCCAATAGGGGATGCGTGGCAGCCTGCGCCGGGTCCCACCTGTCAAAATAAGCAAGAAGCGCCCGGGCTGCGGGGCTGTCCACGCCATCCAGAATGGTGTGATGCAATTTGGCACAGGCCTTGAAGCAATCCGCAGAGCGCTCCGGCTTGCCTTTTTCGTCTGCACCCAGCAGATAAGAGGAGTTATCGCACAAAAAGTTGGCGGCAATGCCGGAGGAACGCTTTTCATGCGCCGGTACGCGCATTGCACGCGGGGCAAGGACTGTCTTTTTGCCCATGGTCTTTTCGGTGAGAAGGGGGACAATGCGGAACAGCTGCCCGGCATCGTTCAGGCGCAGCTCGTAACTTACCTTAAAGCTGTCGTCCCAGCCGGGGGCAGAAAGCTTGCCCTGCCGGACAAGCTGCTCGTAATAGGCAGTAAGTGCCTGTAAGATCATGTAAACACCTCCACATCCCGGCAGTCCAGCACGCCGTTTTCCAGCTTTGCCCGGAAGAACTGGGAGCGGATATTTTCCGGGTCGGAGTAGTCCAGATCATACAGCATAAAGCCAAGATCCTGCGTGAGGGGCAGCGCGGGGATCTCCTCGGCGCTGCCGTGCCATTCCCGGAAGTTTGCCGGAAACTCCCTGCAGCCAAAGCAGGGCTGGTGATAGCACTGCCCCTTGGCAAGCCGCCGCCGCAAGATATCCTGAAACTTGCCCGGGTTATCGCCGGGTGCGGCTTTTTCGGTCATGGTAAAATGGCATTCGATGACATAGTGCACATCCTGCAGCACCAGCGCGGCACGCTGCTGGTGCTCTGCCGTGCACAGCATGGGTACCTCGCCGCCCTTGGCTGCACTGAGCGCTGCCGAGGACCGCAGGGTATCCTTGACCTCATTGCGCCGGATGCTGGCAAACTGCACCGGCTTGAGCAGATAGATGCGGTCGATATGGTACTTCATGCCCGGGTGCCAGTAAATGGCCTCCACCAGCCCGCGCGCCGCCGAGGGCGTCATGATGTCATAGGATACACGCTCGGTTTTCATCTCGGGTCTTGAAAAGCAGGCGTAGTCGCCCCAGACCTCGATCAGCATGGACATGAACACCACCTCCTTTCAAAGATTATTTGAATCTTCAGGCAAAGAGAAAACTTGCCCACATAAACCACCTCTTTCTACAATTCAATTATTAGGTAAAGGATGTATAAACTTTTCTGAGCATAGAATAACACAATTTGATCAATAATACAAGGGGAAACTTGCAATTCAATGCTTTTTTTCGTATACTGTTGCTGTCGTCCGGTGAGAGCACTGGGATGTGGATAGAAATAATTAGTAGGTCATGGATGTATGACGAGGAAACGGCAGAGCGACAGATGCTTTGCCGTTTCTTCATTTATCAAATGCTATATTACAACAAAGAAAATACAATAAAAAGGACTTCTAAGCATTATCTTTGCTTTATTTCAACTTTTTTGTCAGAAAAACAGGCCTTTTCCGGTCTCCACATCCATGGAAAGCCCGGTTTTGGCATCGTACAGGGCGCTGTCAGTCAGGATGGCACTGCCGTTGGGCAGTGGTTCCAACGCTCCGGCGGCATTCAGCGCCTGAAACTGCTGGGCATAGCAGGCTACGCTGTAAGCACCCAGCTTGCGGTAAAGTGCGCGGCTCACAGTCCCGCTGCGCAGCTGGTCGCAAAGGGCTTTGCCTTCGCCAACAGGCAGGTAAACGGTGCGGGTGGGGGCTTCGATCAGATGGAACTGCTCTGCCACCTGCGCAAACGGGAAAATGCAGCCCGAGATCCCTTTGCGCAGGGCGTCCAGTATACCGCTTGTGTCCAGTGCGGCCTCGCCCCGCGCAAAATACAGCTCCTTGAAATAAGCTCTGACCGCCTCCGGGCTGTCCAGCGCTGCGGTGCAGCTTGCTGCATACTGCATGGCGTGCACGTTCTGGCGCAGCATCTGCGGAACGCCGCAGCCCTCCAGCTTAAAACGGTATACCAGGCTCTCTTCCGCGCAACGGTGTCCTTCCCGGTTGCAGCGCCCGGCGGTCTGCAAAAGGGAGTCCAGCCCGCACAGCTCCCGGTATGCGGCGGGGAAATCCACGTCCACACCGGCTTCGATCAGCGAGGTAGACACCACCCGGCAGGGCAGCCCCTCCCGCAGCCGCTGCCGGATCTCTGCCAGCTGGCGGCGGCGGTCTGCGGCGCACAGCAGGGTGGTCAGGCAATAGCTGCCATCGACGGGCAAGGCGGCGTACACTTCCTGTGCCGTTTTGCGCCGGTTCACTACGCACAACACCTGCGGCAGTGCGCAGAGCTGCGAGGTCAGTGCTTCCAGCGTCAGCTCTCCGGCATCGCAAAGGGTGGTGCGGCGCAGGGTGCTGTATAAAGTGGCAGTGTCCGGCACGATCTCCTGCAAGGGCAGCTCCGGCGCAAACTGCCGGAAATAGGGCTCCAGTGCGGGCTGGGTGGCGGTGCATAACACGGCCGTGGTGTGGTAATGCCGCACCAGCTGCGCAATGGCGCTGACGCAGGGCAGCAGATAACTGACGGGCAGGGTCTGCACCTCGTCAAAGATGATCACGCTGTCCGCAATGTTGTGCAGCTTGCGGCAGCGGCTGCTGCGGTTAGCGTACAGCGATTCAAAAAACTGCACCGCTGTGGTCACCACAACGGGCGCGTCCCAGTTTTCGCTGGCCAGCAGCTGGCGGTACTGCGCAGGGGTCAGCTTTTCCTGTTCAAGGTTTTTGTAGTCCGCGCAGGAGTAATCGGCCAGTACATTTTCTGCACCCAGAAGGTCTGCAAAAACAGCGGCAGTCTGGTCGATGATGGACATATACGGAATCACGTAGATCACCCGTTTCATGTCCTGCGCTGCGGCCTGTTCCAGCGCAAAGGCAAGGGAGGCAAAGGTCTTGCCGCCGCCGGTGGGCACAGTGAGGGTATAGAGTCCCGGTGCGCCGTGGGCGCCTTTTTCCATGCAGGCCCGCAGCACAGCATTGCGCTGGCAGCTTACCGGCGAGCTGCTCTGTGCCGCAAGATAGCCAGCCGCCTTGGTACGCACCTTTTCCAGCAGAGAAGAAAGCGCGGTGCGGCTGCCCCGGGGCGCGGCCTGCCCGTTCATAAAAGTTTCGGTGTCGATAAAATCCGCATCCACCAAGCAGGAGTAGAGCATCCGGGTGAAAAATGCAAAATCCAGCGGGTCGCGGTTTGCCCAGTCCGGCGGGGCGCTCTGGGGCAGGGAAACCTTACGCCAGCCATCGTAGGGCTTTACTTCCTTTTTTAGACGCCCGAACAGAGTGCCGTCAGAGGAATCGGCTGACCGTTTGTTGCCGCCGTCCGGCAGACCGGTGTGATGCCCGGCTACGGCAAAGGCTGCCTGAATGTGGGGTGTACAGCCCTTCATGGCTTCCTGTGCACCGGCGGTCGAGTGATCGGTTGCAGCACCGCCTGCCAGCCGCTGCTGGAAAGCAACGCTGTATTTGCCAATGTCATGCAGCCATGCGGTGTATGCAGCCTCCTGCGAAGCGCCAAAGGGTGCGGCAAAAGCTCTGGCAAGGTGCGCTGTGCCGGAAAGGTGCTCGTAGACGGTCTGGGTGCGGGTGCCATCCTCGGAAATATGTGCAAGTGCTTTATCCATATTGAACCCTCCGTTTCTGGGTCAACGATACAACGGCAGGGAATACCTGTCAAGAATTGGCAGAAAGTTTGGCGGTTTACACAGCCCGGGCAGCGTTTATCCGGCAGAACGCCCATAAAAAAGCCGCCGCACTCTGCCCGGAAACTCCGGCGGCAGAATGCGGCGGTATATTGCGATAAAACGATTACTTGGAGATCTTCTGCCCGATCCAGATGCAGATGCAGGCACCGACCACCGAGATGGCAAAGGAAGAAAAGCTGCCGGAAGCGTGGATGCCCAGCAGGCCGAACAGAAACTCACCCACAAAGCTGCCCAGCACGCCCATCAGGATGTTGCGGCCAAGGGAAGTTTCGGTGCCCATAAAGCGCCCGGCCAGATATCCGGCCAATGCACCCACCAGCACGCCCACAAAAAGGGAAGCCAGTACGCCTACCAGCGTTAGCAAGCCGGTCAGACAGCCCACCAGCACACACAGCAGGGCAATGATGAGCAAAATCGTTAAAGTGATCATAGATTATACCTCCTTGAAAATCACGGCTCTGCCTGCTGCCCGGCGGCTTCGCGGGCGGTGCGGCAGATGTCCTTCAAACAGCATTTTTCGCATTCCGGCTTGCGGGCATTGCATACTGCGCGGCCGTGCATTACAAAGCGGTGGCAAAGGTCGCTGCCTTCCTCCGGCGGGATGATCTTCCACAGGGCCATCTCCACCTTCTGCGGCTCCTTGATGCCGTCCACAAGGCCGATCTTATTGCACAGCCGGATGCAGTGGGTGTCGGTGACGATGGCAGGCTTGCCGAACACATCCCCCATGATGAGGTTTGCGCTCTTGCGCCCCACGCCGGGCAGGGCAAGCAATGCCTCAAAGGTGTCAGGCACCCGGCAGTCGTATTTATCACGCAGCATCCGCATACAGGCCGAGATGTCCCGCGCTTTGGAGTGTCCCAGCCCGCAGGGCTTGACGATGGCTTCAATGGCTTCCGGCTCAGCAGCAGCCAGCGCCGCTACGCTTGGGTATTTGGCAAACAGCTCCTCAACCACGATGTTCACCCGGGCATCCGTGCACTGGGCAGCCAGCCGCACGCTGACCAGCAGCTGCCATGCGTGGTCATAGTCCAAGGTGCACCCTGCATCCGGGTATTCGGCCTTGAGACGCCGGATGACCTCCAGCGCCAGCGATTTTTTTGCGGTAAGATCCTCCGGGGCTTTTTTTTGTACCGGCATGGGACAAACCTCCTTTGAAAGGGAATACCTGAATCATACCATGTTTGACAGGATTTGTAAATGTTTGCGGGGCAATATCTGAGAATGATTTTCAGAAAAGCCCTTGTCCTCCTTTTCTAAATGCGTTATACTATATAAAAAGTGCCTTGCGGGCAGGGAAGGAGAAACCACCATGAATGAACCACTTGCGCAGCGCCTGCGTCCCAAAACGCTGGCGGATGTGTGCGGGCAGCAGCATCTGCTGGCGCCGGGGCGGGTATTCCGCCGCACCATTGAGAGCGGGCGCATTCCTAACATGATCTTTTACGGCCCATCCGGCACCGGAAAGACCACGGTGGCACGTATCATTGCCGAGAACAGCGGCATGACCCTGCACAAGCTCAACGGCACCTCCTGCGGCACAGGGGATATCAAGGCGGTGCTCAAGGATATCGGCACGCTGGCAGCGGCGGGCGGCATTCTGCTGTATCTGGACGAGATCCAGTACCTGAACAAAAAGCAGCAGCAGAGCCTTTTGGAATGTATCGAGGACGGCAGCGTCACCCTGATTGCTTCCACCACCGAGAACCCCTATTTTTACATTTATAATGCGCTGCTTTCCCGCTGCACCGTGTTTGAGTTCAAGCCCCTTGCCGCAGCGGACGTGGAGCGCGGGGTGCGCAATGCCGTGCAGCGCCTTTCCGAGGGAGAGCAGGTGCCGGTGTGCATGGACGAGGATGCCTGTGCCTATCTGGCCGAAAGCGCCGGCGGCGATCTGCGCAAGGCGCTGGGCTGTCTGGACTTTGCAGTCACGGCAGCGCCGGTGGAAAACGGAGAAAAGCGCATCACTTTGGATATGATCCGGCAGGTCACCCGCCGCACCGCCATGCGCTACGACCGGGAGGGCGACGACCACTACGACATCGTTTCTGCCTACCAGAAGTCCATGCGCGGCTCCGACCCGGACGCGGCGCTGCACTATCTGGCACGGCTGCTGGAAGCGGGAGACCTGCCCTCTGCCTGCCGCCGCCTGATGGTGTGCGCCTGCGAGGATGTGGGGCTTGCCTACCCGCAGATCATCCCCATCGTCAAGGCGGCGGTGGATGCCGCCAACATGGTGGGTCTGCCGGAGGCGCGTCTGCCGCTTGCGGACGCGGTCATTCTGGTAGCCACCAGCCCCAAATCCAACAGCGCCCACGACGCCATCAACGCAGCCATTGCGGATGTGCAGGCCGGGCGTACCGGCCCCATCCCGCGCCAGCTGCAAAACAAGCACTTTGACGGCGAGGATGCGCTGGTAAAGGGGCAAAACTACAAATACGCCCACAGCTACGCGAACCACTGGGTGCAGCAGCAGTATCTGCCGGATGTGCTGAAGGATACCAAATACTACACCTTTGGCGACAACAAGACCGAGCAGGCCGCCCGGGCGTACTGGGCAAAGATCAAAGGGGAAGAAAACGTCTGAACCGTGTAAAAAAGGAGGATGGATATGCGTTACTCAAAACAGCGGGAGCTTGTCATGCAGACGGTGGAGCGGCTGTGCGACCACCCGACTGCGGAGGAAATCTACGATAAAGCCGCGCAGGAGTGCCCGAACCTGAGCCTTGGCACCGTGTACCGCAACCTGAACAGTCTGGTGGAGGCCGGGCGGGTGCGCCGGGTATCCATTCCCGGCAAGGCCGACCGCTTTGACCACACTCTGCCGTGGCACAGCCATTTGTACTGCACCGTCTGCGGCGGTGTGACCGATGCAGATGTGGACGGAAAACAGGTGATGGAACTGGTCAAAAACCAGAAGGGCAGGGTGCAGGACTGCGCCGTGGTGCTGCTGGGCGTGTGCGAAGAGTGCTGCCGCAAGCAGGATGCAGAGGCGGCAGCGGCCAAACAGGCATAAAATTTGCGTGTTTCCTCTTGCCCGCAGCGGCCAAACAGGGTATACTAAAGAGTGTCTTTTATAAAATAGCAGAAAATAGAGTTTCGCCGCATGGGACTGCCCTGCCCGGCGGAGAAGGATGGTTTTTTTGGAATACATTAACTTTGAACATAATACCGTTGCCGCCGAGCTGGTGCGGCAGACCTACGACACCCCGCCGCTGGCCTTTGTGCACAGCTACGGCTGCCAGCAGAACGTCAACGATGGCGAGCGCATTAAAGGCGTGCTGGTGGATATCGGCTACGGCCTGTGCGATAAACCCGAGGACGCCGACCTGATCCTGTTCAACACCTGCGCCGTGCGCGAGCACGCCGAGCAGCGGGTGTTCGGCAACGTGGGCGCGCTAAAGGGGCTCAAGGAAAAAAAGCCCGGCCTCATCATCGGCCTGTGCGGCTGCATGGCTAACCAGAAGCACGTTGTGGAAAAGCTGCGCAAGAGCTACCCCTATGTGGATCTGGTGTTTGGCGTGGACGGCATCGACACCCTGCCGCAGCTGGTTGCCCAGAAGCTGCAAAAGCATAAGCGGGTGCTGCTGGACCCCGCCCAGCGTCCGGTCATCGTGGAGAACATTCCCATCCGGCGCGAGAGCGAGTTCCGCGCATGGCTGCCCATCATGTACGGCTGCGACAACTTCTGCACCTACTGCATCGTGCCCTACGTCCGCGGTCGCGAGAAGAGCCGCAAGCCCGGCGATATCCTTGCGGAGTTCCGCAGCCTTGTGGAAGCGGGCTATAAGGAAATCACCCTGCTGGGGCAGAACGTGAACAGCTACGGCAAGGGGCTGGAAGAGCAGATCGATTTTTCCGACCTGCTCAATCTGCTGTGCACTGTGCCCGGCGATTATCATATCCGCTTTATGACCAGCCACCCCAAGGACGCCAGCCATAAGCTGATCGATACCATCGCCGCCCAGCCGAAGCTGTGCAAGCACCTGCATCTGCCGGTGCAGTGCGGCTCCGACCGTCTTTTGCAGCAGATGAACCGCCACTACACGGTGGAGCAGTATCTGGAGCTCATCGATTACGCCCGCAAGACCGTGCCCGGCATCACCTTCTCCAGCGATATCATCGTGGGCTTCCCCGGCGAGACCGAGGAGGACTTTGTAAAAACGCTGGAGCTGGTGCGCAAGGTGGGCTATATGCAGCTGTTCACCTTTATCTACTCCAAGCGCACCGGCACCAAGGCTGCCGAAATGCCGGACCCTACCTCCCGCAAGGAAAAGACCGACCGCATGACCCGCCTGCTGGCTACGCAGGACGAGATTGCCATGGCACTGGTCAAGGCGCAGGTAGGGCAGACTGTCCGGGTGCTGGTGGAAGGCTACGGCCGCAACGAGGGCACCCTTTCCGGCCGGCTGGACAATAACCTGACCGTGGAGTTTGCCGCCGACCCGGCACTGCTGGGCAGCTACGCGACCGTACATCTTACCGGTGCCCGCGCCACCGTGCTGCTGGGCGAAGTGAAAGCATAAAAACGTGATTCCGGGGCAAACTGCCCCAGAAAGAATAAAAACAACAAGGAGAACCCAATCATGGATTGCATTGATCTTTTCAAGCGTGCCGCTATGGCACTGCAGACCGACCCCCGCTACGTCATTCTGGATCAGGCCCGCAAGGCAAACGATAAGGATGAGGAGCTGCAGAACCTGATCGGCGAGTTCAATCTGGCCCGCATGGACCTGAACAACGAGATCGGCAAGAACGAGCGCGACGACGCCCGCATCGCTGAGCTGAACGAGAAGGTGAACAGCCTTTACGGTCAGATCATGGGCAACGAGGGCATGGTGGCATACAACGAGGCCAAGCGCGAGTGCGAGAATCTGGTCAACTATATCGACGCCATCATCAACACCGCCATGAACGGCGGCGACCCCATGACCGTGCAGGAGCCTTCTGCCTCCTGCACCGGCAGCTGCTCCACCTGCGGCGGCTGCCACTGAGCAAACTTTTTTGACCGGAACGCGGCTGTGCAACACAGACCGCGTTTTGTTTGCACCGGCGGTTACAGCCCGCAAACCGGCTGACGGAACCATACAAGGGAAAGAGGAAAAACCATGGCAGAGCTTTCGCCCATGATGCAGCAGTATCTTGAGATCAAAAACCAACATAAGGACGAAATTCTTTTTTACCGCATCGGCGATTTTTACGAGATGTTCTTCGACGATGCCGTCACGGCGTCCCGGGAACTGGATCTTACCCTTACCGGCAAGCAGTGCGGCCTTGCGGAGCGCGCTCCCATGTGCGGCGTGCCCTTCCACAGCTACGAGGGCTATGTGGCGCGCTTGATCGCCAAGGGCTATAAGGTGGCCATCTGCGAGCAGGTGGAGGACCCCGCCAAGGCCAAGGGGCTTGTCAAGCGGGACATCATCCGGGTGGTCACCCCCGGTACGGTCATTGAGAGCAGTATGCTGCAGGACGACCGCAACAACTACATTGCCAGCCTGTACCTCAAGGGCAAAAAGGCCGGCCTGTGCTTTGCGGATGTTTCCACCGGTACGGCGCATATCACCGAACTGACAGCGGATAAGATCGCCCCAGCGGTCATTACCGAACTGTGCCGCTACCACCCCAGCGAGGTGCTGCTGAACCCCGGTCTGCTGGACTGCCGCGAGGTGACAGCTTACATCAAAAAGAACATGAATTGTTCGGTGGAGCTGGTCGAGGACGAACGCTATGCGCCGGGGCTGGTGGCTTCTGCGCTGGAAGAGCAGTTTGGCCGCGACTGGCCGCAGACCACCGGCATTGCCGCCGAGGGCTTGGTGCGCTTTGCCATGGCCGCCCTGCTGGAATATCTGCACGATACCCAGATCAAGGGTGTGGAGCGGTTAAAGACCGTCATTACTTACAACGAAGCTCAGTTCATGCGGCTTTCGCCGGTCACTCGGGCAAACCTTGAGCTGACCGAGACCCTGCGCGGGCGTGAAAAGCGCGGCACACTGCTCTGGGTGCTGGATAAGACCAGCACTGCCATGGGCAAGCGTATGCTGCGCAGCTGGATCGAGCAGCCGCTCATTTCCAGCCAGCTCATCAACCACCGCCTGAATGCCGTGGAAGCGCTGGTGCGCCAGACCATGGTGCGCGGCGACCTGACCGAGGAGCTGCACTACATCGCAGATTTGGAGCGCCTGATGACCCGCACGGTGTACGGCTCTGCCACCCCCAAGGAGATCTACACCCTTGCCCAGACCTGCGACCGTCTGCCCGGTCTGCGCAGGCAGGCGGAGGGCTGCAACTGCCCGGAGCTTTCCGAGCTTGCCGCCAGCATCGATCCGCTGGAGGATATCAAGGCGCGCATTTATGCCGCAGTAGACCCGGACGCGCCCTCCACCCTCAAGGATGGCGGCGTTATCGCCAAGGGTTACCATGCCGAGGTGGACGAGCTGCGCTCCATCCGCGATAACACCAAGGGCGTGCTGGCGCAGCTGGAAGCCCGCTTGCGGCAGGAGACCGGCATCCCCAAGCTGAAAATTGGCTATAACCATGTGTTTGGTTACTTCATCGAGGTGAGCAACTCTTATAAGAACCTTGTGCCGGAGACCTACATCCGCAAGCAGACCCTCACCTCCGGCGAGCGTTACATCACGCAGGAACTGAAGGAGCTGGAAAGCAAAATTCTTGGCGCGCATGAGCGGCTCATCTCGCTGGAACGCCGCCTGTTTGACGAACTGCTGGAAAGCATCGGCGCCCAGCTGGACCGTATCCAGCGCACCGCCAATGCCATTGCCCAGCTGGATGTGCTGGCGGCGCTGGCGCAGGTCGCAGCGGAAAATAACTACTGCCGCCCCGTGGTGGATGACAGCGATGTGCTGACCATCACCGAGGGACGTCACCCGGTGGTGGAGCAGGTGCTCAAGGGCAGTATGTTCGTGCCCAACGATACCACCCTCAACTGCACCACCGACCGTTGCCTGATCATCACCGGCCCCAACATGGCGGGTAAATCCACTTATATGCGTCAGAATGCCCTGATTGCGCTGATGGCACAGATCGGCTCCTTTGTGCCGGCAGCCAGCTGTCATGTGGGTGTGGTGGATGCTATTTTCACCCGCATCGGCGCATCGGATGACCTTGCCGCAGGCCAGTCCACCTTTATGGTGGAGATGACCGAGGTGGCCGAAATTTTGAAAAACGCCACTGCCAAAAGCCTTGTGGTGCTGGACGAGATCGGCCGCGGCACCTCTACCTTTGACGGTATGAGCATCGCCCGCGCCGTGGTAGAGCATATCGCAGACCCCGCCAAGGGTCTGGGCTGCAAGACCCTGTTCGCTACCCACTACCACGAGCTGACCGAGCTGGAAGGCACCGTGGAGGGCGTAAAAAACTACAACATCGCGGTCAAAAAGCGCGGCGAGGACATCACCTTCCTGCGGCGCATCGTGCGCGGCCCCGCCGACGACAGCTACGGCATCGAGGTGGCAAAGCTGGCCGGTCTGCCCGGCAGCGTGACCCGCCGTGCCCACGAAGTGCTGCGCACACTGGAAGCATCTGCTCCCAAAAACAAGGTGGAGCAGATGGATTTTGACGCGTTGCAGGAGTACAATTCCCCGGCAGTGCCCAGCGAGATGATGGAAAAGCTGGAAGCCGTGGATGTGGAAACGCTCACTCCCATTGAAGCGCTGAACTTCTTGTACGAGCTGAAAAAGACCCTCAAGGGCAGCCTGAACGGCTGACCGTAAAAATAGTAACCACAGGGGAGGGAAAAGACCATGGCAGTCATCCATGTACTGGATAAGCATACCGCAGAGCTGATCGCCGCCGGTGAGGTGGTGGAGCGCCCGGCATCGGTGGTCAAGGAGCTTTTGGAAAACTCCATCGACGCCGGTGCAACGCAGGTCACCGTCAGCATCGAGTCCGGCGGTGTAAAGCTGATCGAGATCAGCGATAACGGCACCGGCATTGATGCCGAGTATATCCCGACGGCTTTCATCCGCCACGCTACCAGCAAAATTGAAAAGCCGGACGACCTGAACAGCATCCATACGCTGGGTTTCCGGGGCGAGGCACTGGCTTCCATTGCCAGCGTAGCGCGGGTAGAGCTGCTCACCCGCACCGAGGTGGACGAGTTTGCCACCTGCTATCGCATCGCCGGCGGTGAGGAGCAGGGCAGGGAGCCTGCCGCCCGCGCCGTGGGCACCACCATCCGGGTGCAGGACCTGTTCTACAACACCCCCGCCCGCATGAAGTTTCTTAAAAAGGACTCCAGCGAGGGCACCTTTGTGGCAGATAACGTAGGTCATGTGGCGCTCAGTCACCCGGAGGTCAGCGTCAAATTCATCCGGGAAGGCAAGCTGCAATACGTCACCCCCGGCGATGGTCAGCTGCGCAGTGCCGCCTATGCGGTGCTGGGGCGGGAGTTCAGTCGCGACCTCATCGAGGTGCACTCCGAGGAAGGGCTGTACCGGGTCACCGGTCTGATCACCCCGCCCAAGAGCTGCCGCGCCAGCCGCAGTATGCAGCATTTCTACATCAATGGCCGCTATGTGCGCAACCGCACCATCATGGCGGGCATGGAAATGGCCTTTAAGGGCACGACCATGCAGGGCAAGTTCCCGGGCGGCATCCTGCTGCTGGAAATGCCCGCCGACCTTGTGGACGTCAATGTCCACCCTGCAAAGATCGAAGCACGCTTTGCCCGGGAAAATGATGTGTTCGATGTCGTTTACCATGCGGTCAAGCTGGCGCTGGCGCAGCCCGGCACCGGGGAGCGGTGCTTCACCTTTGAAGCGGACAAAAATGATAAAACCGAAAAAGAAAACGATATACAAAACGAAAATGTTGTAAAGGATAATTACTTTACGGGACTTTCTGCCGTGATTTCGGGTCAGGCAGACCCCGGTGCGCTGCCGCACCCGGAGCACACTGCTGCTGTATCGGCTCAAACACCTTCTCACATTGACAAAAGCGTCTTGACAACGACAGCCCCTTTTTTTTCGCCTATAGCTACAGAACACAGGATACGGCCACAGGAGGCTTGTTCTTCTGCGCCCGCGGCTGCTGTGCCCTCGTGGCGGCAGTCTGCCCCCGCAGAGGACATTCTGGACCCGGTGGTCACTCTCCACAGCCCGGAAAAACCGGATGCAACCGAAGTCCAGCCCGCACCGCAGCCCTTCCGGGCAGCCGCAGCTGAGACACAGCTGGATGTGCACCCGGAAACGGACGCCGCAGCCGACCCGCTGCTGGATCACATGGCGGCATGGAACACTATGCCCACCGCCCCGGAGATCGAAGCCGCAACGGTGCCCTATCAGCCGGAAGAACCCGAACAGCCGGAACAGCTGGGCTTTGATGTGCCGCAGGGGGAAGAGCCGCTGCGGTATGTGGGCGAAGTTTTCCGCACCTATATTCTGGCAGAGCGGGGAGACGAACTGTGCCTGATCGACAAGCACGCCGCCCACGAGCGCCAGCTGTACGAAAAGCTTGCCGCCAACTACGGCAACGTGCCCAGCCAGCTGCTGCTGCAGCCCGCTGCCATCGACCTTTCCGCAGAGGAAAAGCAGGCGCTGTTGGAAAATCTTCCCCTGCTGGAAAACGCTGGGCTGGATGTAGCGGATTTTGGCGGCAGCACCGTGCTGCTGCGTGCCGTGCCTGCGGACGTTGAGCCGCAGAACGCGGAGGACTTGCTGGTGGAGATCGCCGACCGCCTGCTCAAGGGCAGCCGGGACGCGCTGAACGAGCACACCGAGTGGGTGCTGCACTCCATCTCCTGCCGCGCGGCCATCAAGGCGGGGGACAAGTCCTCCCCGCAGGAGCTTATGGCACTTGCCGAGAAGATCCTCTCCGGTGAGGTGCCGCCCTTTTGCCCGCATGGCCGTCCCTGCGTGCTCAAGCTTACCCGAAAGGAGTTGGAAAAGCAGTTTGGACGCATCGTGTAATGTAAAACCCGCCGTGGTGGCTGTGGTAGGCCCCACCGCCACCGGCAAAACTGCGCTGGGCGTTGCGCTGGCGCAGCAGTTCTCCGGCGAGGTCATCAGCGTCGACTCCATGCAGATTTATAAAGGTCTGGATGTGGGCACTGCCAAGGTCACCCTGCAGGAGACCTGCGGCATCCCGCACCACGGCGTGGATATCCTCACCCCGGAAAAGACCTTCAGCGTGGCGGATTTCACCGCGCTGGCAGGGGAGTACATTCAGGACATCACCGCTCGGGGACATCTGCCGCTGCTGGTAGGCGGCACCGGACTGTATGTGCAGAGCCTTTTGTACGGGGTGCGCTTCACTGCTGAAAAAGCCCCGGACGGTCTGCGCGAGCAGCTGACTGCCGAACTGGAAGCCATCGGCCCGGAGGCCATGTACGCAAAACTGCAAGCCGTAGACTCGGAAGCCGCCGCTGCCATCCACCCCAATAATAAGGTGCGTGTGCTGCGGGCGCTGGAGCACTACTATGCCACAGGCAAGCGGCTTAGTGAGCAAAAGGCCGATTCGCTGCCGCCGGAGCGCCCCTACCGCAGCCTTGTGTTGGGGCTGGATTTCCCGGAGCGTGCAGCACTGTACCGCCGCATCGACCTGCGGGTGGACAAAATGCTGGAAGCCGGGCTTTTAGCCGAAGCGGAATACGTCTGGCGTAACCGCGAAGCTTTCCGCACCGCCGCACAGGCCATCGGCTATAAAGAATTTTTCCCGTATTTCGAACAGACCGCTGCGCTGGATGCCTGCACCGAGAAGCTCAAACAGGCTTCCCGCAACTACGCCAAGCGCCAGCTGACATGGTTCCGCCACATGGACGGGGTCACATGGCTGGACGCCGGGGCGGCAGACGTGCGGCAGATCGCCCTGCGTCTGACCCAAGACTTTTTATCGAAAGGATGATTCTTATGCCGGAAACCCCTCAGGAACCGCGCCACAAGCTCTCTGCGCTCACCACACTGGCGGTGGTGCTGGCCACCTTTTTGCTGGCGGCGGCAGCGTATGTCTGCTGGCAGGCGGCGCACATCCTTTTCCCCCAGAACGTCTACGAAACGGCGCTGCCTATCACCATCTCCGATACCATTGAGGCGGACGGTGTGCTGCTGTTTGACGAGACCTGCATTTCCGGCAGCGGCAATCTGGGCTACCTTGTCTCGGATGGCGAGCGGGTGTCGGCAGGTACTGCCGTTGCAGAGCTGTACACCGACGCCAATCAGGCGGTGCTGCGCCAGCAGCTGACCCAGCTCACCAGCCAGATCGACCTTTTGCAGCGCTCACAGAATACCGCAGCTACCCAGCTGGACGGCCTGCTCAAGGAGCGCTCCGGTGCACTGTATGACCTGCTGGACGCACTGGATACCGCCCGCTACAGCGATGTGGACGAAAGCGCTGATACCTATTTATTGGCACAGAACAAGCTGTGGATCACCACCGGAGATACCGCCGGCTTTGCGAATCAGATCGCGCTGCTTGCCCAGCAGGCACAGACCGTGCAGGCACAGCTGGGCAGCCCCACTCAGATCACCGCCCCCAGCACCGGCTACTTTGTCCGGGCTGCTAGCAGCGGACGGCTGAACGCCGGTGCTGCGGACATTTTGGCACAGAGCCCGGAGCAGCTCAAGGCCTATCTGGATTCCGACCCCGAGATGCCGCTGGATGGCTGCGTAGGCAAGCTGGTGGCCGGGTTCAGCTGGCAGTACGCCGGTGTGTGCTCGGCAAAGCAGGCCGAAAAACTGCTGGGAGCGGACGGTAAGCCCCTGCGCACGGCTGTGGAGATCAGCTTTCCAGGCCAGAGCGATACCGCTTTGCGCGCCACGGTCACTGAGGTGACCATTGACACAGAGCAGGACATTGCCCGCTTCGTGCTGCAATGCAACTCCATCAACGGCGATGTGCTGTGCCTCAACCACGCCCGCGCCCGCATCAGCACCAGTGAGAGTACCGGGCTGCGGGTGCCTGCCGCAGCGGTGCACTACCTGAAGGAGGATGGCACCGAGGCCGAGACGCAGGGCGAAAACTATATCCCCGGCGTGTATGTCAAATACGGCAACATCGCCCGCTTCTGTAAGATCGACCCTGTGGATGCTGACCATCCACGGATCACGGAAGGGGATTACATCCTTGTTTTGCCCAAGGGAACGGACGGTTCCGTCAGTCAGGTAAGGCTTTATGACGAAATAATCGTCTCGGGACAAAATTTATATGACGGAAAACTTTTGTAGTTATTGACATCTGCTGCAAAAAATCAGATAATAGTAAAAGCTATTTGCATTCTTTTTGCAAAGAACGCCAGGCAGCCGGGTGCTGCCCGAATGAAAGGAGCAGATAATTATGTCTTTGCTGGATAGCATTAAGAAGGGCCTGATGGGCGAAGGGGACGAGTACGAGGACCAGTACATCGATGACGGCCCCCAGATGGTGAATAACAATAGCGGCGTTGGCATCGGGATGGACGAAGAGACCGAAGAGCCTGCCGAGAGCACCAGCAAGAAGAACAAGGTGGTCAACATCCATGCCACCACCCAGCTCAAAGTGGTTCTGGTCAAGCCCGAGCGGTTTGAGGATGCCAGCACCATTGCCGACCATTTGAACAACAAGCGTACCGTGGTGCTGAATCTGGAGTCCACCAACAAGGAGGTTTCCCGCCGTCTGGTGGACTTCTTGTCCGGTGTGGCCTATGCCAATAACGGCCAGATCAAGCGCGTAGCCAACAGCACTTTTATCATTACCCCGTACAACGTGGATATCATGGGCGATCTGCTGGACGAGCTGGAGAACAATGGCGCATTCTATTGATCCGGCAGCCGGTGCGGTGCGGGGCTTTGTGCCCGCCCGTAACGATGAGGAACGTTATCTCATGCGGCATATCGAGGATCTTGCCGATGCGGCTTTTTCCCGCGGCATAGCCCGATATTCTGCATTTCTCAGCGACCGGGAGCAGGATCTTGCCCGGGCGGCACTGGGGCGTGCCGGTGTACGGGACGGCTGGCGTTTTGACGGCGGCTGGCCCGAGGCCGAGCGCCGGGTGCTCTGTCTGGAGCCGGAGTACAGCTACGGCGAGTGTCCGGTGCGCTGCGTACAGCTGCAATGCCGAGCGCTGCCCGGTGCGGCGCTTCCGGCGCACAAGGACTATCTGGGAAGCCTGATGGGGCTTGCCCTCAAGCGCGAGGCACTTGGTGATATCCTGCTGCCTGCCGATGTGCCGGGCACGGCCTATGTGTTCGCGCTGGAACCGGCGGCAAAGCTTATCTGCCGGGAGCTGTGTCAGGCGGGACGCACCGAGGTGTCCACCCGCCTGCTGGAGCCAGACGAGATCCCGGCCTTCCCGGCACCGGAGCGGCAGCTGCTCACTGCTACTGTATCCTCCCTGCGGCTGGACGCAGTGCTCTCTGCCATGCTGCACGTCAGCCGCAGCACTGCTGCGGAGCTGATCGAGGCAGGCAGGGTAGAGATCAACCATCTGCCGGTAGAAAAGCCCCATGCCCCCGTATACGAGCAGGATGTGTTCACTGTGCGCGGCAAGGGGCGCTTCCGGCTGACTGCATTGCCCGGGAAAAGTAAAAAAGATCGTTCAATCATTGAGTTCTTTCAATATTAAAAGTTATAGGAGGAAATGACTATGCTGACTCCGCAGGATGTCCGCTCTGTACAATTTGAAAAAAACCTCCGCGGCTACCGTACAGAGGACGTAGATCGTTTTCTGGATAAGGTCGAGGAGCAGCTGCAGCAGAACGATGTGCAGGCAGAGCAGCTGCGCAAGCAGATCGCAGATCTGACCGCAGAAAACCAGAAGCTCAAGGGTGAGCTGCAAAGCTTTGAGGCTGACGGCGATATGCTCAAGAGCGCGCTGATCAACGCCCAGCGCATGGGCGAAAACGTGATCCGCGAAGCAAACCAGAAAGCAGAGGAGATCATTCACCGCGCAAATCTGCGGGGCGATGATATTATCCGTGATGCCAACGAGCTGCTGCAAAAGGCAAGTGACCGTGCAGACGAGATCGAGAGCGAGGCCAGCGAAAAGCGTTTGGCCGAGGAGCGGGAGTACGACCGTGTCCGTCTGGAGGTCACCCGCTTCAAGGCAGACGTGCTCAATCTGTACCGCAGCCATGTGGAGTCTTTGAGCCGTCTGCCGGAGTTCCAGAAGGAGACCAAGGACGCTGAAAAGGACGCCTCCGCACAGGACGCAGAGCCGGTGCAGGATGCTGCCGCAGAGCAGCCCGCCGCACAGCCCGAGGCTGCCCCCGCAGCCGATGCCGCAGCAGCTCCGGCCGAGCAGCCTGCCGCTGAGGCTGCCGAACCGACCGAAACCACCGAACCTGCCGCCCCTGCCGATGACGACAAGGCGGCTGACAGCAGCGAGGATTTCTGGGCAAAAGACGAAAGCCAGCTCAAGCTGGACCCGCCTCCTGCTGATATGAAGCCGGACGAGCCGGACTATGACGCTTTTCAGGGCGTCAAGTTCAGCGAGTAAGGCACCCAACGCAAAAATAGAGGAGAGTGTAAACCATTGGCTAAGAACAAATCGCAGTACGACAGTACGCTGAATCTGCCCAAGACCCTGTTTGAGATGCGCGCCGGTCTGCCCAAAAAGGAACCGGTCATGCTCAAGGATTGGGATGACAACGACCTGTACAACCAGCTCATGAAGCACAACGAGGGCAAGCCCCAGTTTATTCTGCATGACGGCCCTCCGTATGCAAACGGCAACATCCACATGGGCACCGCCCTGAACAAGATCATCAAGGATATCATCATCCGCGAAAAGAACATGGAGGGCTATCAGGCTCCCTATGTGCCCGGCTTTGATACCCACGGCCTGCCCATTGAGCTGAAGG
>OQWM01000513.1_pt1 | contig 24792 bp, 16 predicted proteins | sample 1691531 | NCBI WGS metagenome assembly OQWM01 (sample SAMN03418257, study PRJEB22391) | human gut metagenome | biome: human-gut; feature: organic feature; material: feces | host: Homo sapiens | place: Tanzania | collected 2013-01
CCTGATGTTGAATTTCTATGCAAAGATAATAAAAAAAAGTAATATACAATGAAAATATTATATGATCATCAAATATTTTATCCACGATATGGTGGAGCTTCTAAATATTTTAGTATGCTAATTTCTAGTTTGCCAAGAGATATTTGGCAAACAACTACACTGTTTTCTAGTAATGAGTATGTAAAAGCAACAAATATATTTAAAACATATCCATATCTATTTAAAGGGCAAGCATTAATTTGTGAATACTTGAATAGAATATATACTAAATATTGTATAAATAGGCAAGATTTTGATATTTTCCATCAAACTAATTTTGGTACCTATTGTTTGAAAGACTTAAAAAACAAGCCTATGGTTACGACATATCATGATTCTAATCTTTCCACATTAGATCCTCATCCTAAAATAGTGGCTCGGCAAGCTGTTTCTTTGATGCGTTCTGAGGCAATAATAACAGTAAGCCAAAACACGAAAAATGATATGTTAAAGTTGTTTGACGTTGATGAAAGTAAAGTTTTTGTAGTTCATCATGGAATAGAAAAATTTGATTTATCAACTCTGAATCCATCTCGTGTTTTCTCTTTCCCCTATATATTATATGTAGGAAGAAGGTCTAAGTATAAAAATTTTGAGCGATTTCTTAGAAGTTTTGCTGTTTTATGTGAAAAGTTTGATGAATTACATTTGGTATGCACATCTATTCCCTTCTCTAATGAAGAACTTCTTCTTATTGAAAAATTAGGTGTGTCTTCTAGGATTCATCATATATTTGCAAGTGAGGATACAATGAAATGCTTATTCAGAGATTCGGAGTTCTTTGTTTACCCTAGTTTGTATGAAGGATTTGGTATGCCTATTCTTGAAGCATGGAGTTGTAATTGTCCTGTAGTATTATCGTATGCTAGTTGCTTTCCTGAGATAGACGGTAATGCAGGATTATATTTTGACCCATATAGTATAGACGATATGGTTGATAAAATGGCAATGATGCTTAGTGATGAGGGTCTAAGAAAATTCTATCAGGAAAGAGGAACAAAAAGGGTTTTGACATTTTCTTGGGAAAAATGCGCACAAGAACATATGAACATATATCGGTCCTTGCTTTAAGGACCGTCATATGTTCTGTTGTGATAATATAATCTTTCTTGGTAGCTTGAAGCGCCAAAAATAATGTTTTCATATTTGAAATCTGGAAGCATAGTCGAACTTCCTATTTTTAAGATACAGTATAAGCCAATAAATAGAGCATATAGATTTTTGTTGTTTTTTATGGAGAAACATTTTAATAAATCTATCCACAAAATCCAATAGCCAAATGCGAACAATGCACATAAGCGTTTGCTAAGAACTTCAAATTCACTAATGCAAAAAAAACAAATGAAGTATGCCAATACAGCATTTATAAATACAGCGTTCTCTTTTCTGATGTCATTTAGTTTATCGAAGAAACAAAATATTAAACATCCAGTAAGTAATCTTTCTAGATAACCGATGGATATTTTAGAACTTTTATCATAAAGCTCAGTATAGGCTCTTACTTTCATTGATATATCTTCGTCTATGCCAAATATAGAAAGGAGCGAACTAAATAATGAAACTTTTGATAGAAATATAACATTGCATATCATGAATATTCCTAAATAAATCCATTTGTTGCATTTTCTGTTAAATACAAAATACAATGGCATATATAATAATGCAGAAGAATGAAAACAAAAGGCAATGAAAATAAGCAGGAAATATTTCTTTGCATCTCTCGTCTCTAATGAATTTAGTGAATTCAAAAATAATAGAATAGCAATTGAATTACGCATGAAATTTGTACTTATTAATAAACCTTCAAAGCATATGTATATAGCTAGAGCTAATGGTAAATTAGAGATGCGACCTTTAAAAAATAATAACAACAAATATGTATTAATTGCAGTCGTTATAAATACAAAAAAACTATAATTTGGCATGATAGTTTTGACCAACAAACAAAGCAGGGTGAATCCTGGTTCCATCACCCCTTGTGTTGTTGGCCATCCTAGCAAATACGAAAAATCACAATTAAAAAAGTATTCATAATATACAATCCAATCACTAAGTATAAACCCCCTGAGTCCAAAGAAAAATATAAATATACCTACGCTAATATATTTATACTTTTCTTTTAACTCAATCTTTTGCGTTTGCTCACAGAAATAGGCGAGCACGCAAAAAATACATATTATCAATATATATGGAAATGCATTTGTCATTTCTATTGTTTGTTAATATTTTTTTTCTTGTTAATCAATATTTTACAAGTACTTCTTAGCCATGTTATCCATAAGGCATCTGCAATAATGCCAAGGAGTATGAATAGAATTACAATGTATAATCTTGGCGTGCTAGAAGCGATGTTCGGCATTTTTGATGTCTGTACTATTACAAATGCTGGTGTAGATTCTTGAAGTTTTGCTTTGGCTGCTTGCAGCTGACTTGCTACTTGAGTATAGACATTGTACTTTAATTGCATATCATTTTCTAAATCTTCTTGCTTTGACTTGAATGATTCCAAAAGCAAATCTTCGTTTGCGTCTGAATATGCAGCATACAATTGCCTTGCTTTAGTATACTCTTGTTTGCTTGTTGCATACAGCTCTTGATAATACACAACATCATTTCGTGCTTTCTTTGTTTTGTAATTGGTTATATATTCTTGTAGTCGACGTTGTATCGTATCTGCCATAATCGCACAAACAAGAGGATCTCTGTCTGTGTAACCAATTGTAATGATGTTTGTCTTTTTATCAATTAAGCATGTTGTAGAACCCTTTATTAAGTCGCAAATTTTTTCATCCTCACTTGAAATCCAAAAACTATTATTGCTATTTAATTTACTATAGTCGGTAGGCTCTTTGATGAAAAAAGATATGCAGCCTTTTACCAAATTACTGAGAGAAATTTTGCTTTTTTGCTTTTGCAAATGTTGCAAGTATGTAATTGTGCTGTCAGGTGTTTCTTTCTCTCTTACTTTAATGTCAAATAATTTAATAACAAAGTCGGTTGAAGCAAGAACATCAGGATAAATGTCAGGATAAATTGCATCCATTCCTGATGATTTGCCCCCGAGGTCTATTCCAAAGCTTGAAGCCATGTCTGATATGCTTTGCGACATGCCTGATGTACTTGTTATTTCTGGAGCTAAAACAACATTTGTAGTGTATGCTTTTGGTTTTGATATTGCATAAATAATTCCTACTAAAAGAAATGTTCCCATAAATACCAATAGGGTCATTTTCTCTTTTAGCATATTATTTATGATGGCGACAATGTCAATTTCATGTGTCTTTTTTCGAGTTTGTTCTATCATAATTCTAACTTTTTATGTAAATGGCATGTCCCATATGCAGTGATATGCCAATTCTTTCTTTCTATATTTAATAATTTTAGCAGGAATACCACCTACTACCGCATATGGGGGAACATCTTTTGTAACAACAGCTCCTGCGCATACGACAGCGCCTTCCCCAATGGTTATTCCTTGTAGAATTGTACTGTTTATACCAAGCCACACATAATCCTTTATATGAATTGGAAGATATTTTCCAGTAAATAATTCTGAATCAATATCGTGACTTCCTGTAACTATTTTGACTTTGTGAGAAATAGATACATTGTTCCCAATGTCAATATAACCTCTTGCATCAATGAAACAATCTCTGTTTATATGAGAAAATTTTCCAATATTCAAATGATTGGCATTGATGATATAGTTTCTTTTCATTATGAAAGATTTACAGCCAATTTTGACGCCAATTTTTTTTAATATCATTCTTCTGATGCACCAAAAGGGAATATGAACAATGATATCATTTGTCAAGTATTCCAGAATAAATGCTCGTCCCCATTTTATGATGCCCAAATCTTGGAAAGTTTTCTTCAATATCATCTTTGACATATATAAAAGAGGTCTTAATGAAAGATTTCTTTCAGATGTTATCAAGAAATTATACCATATTGTTTTATAAGGATGATAAGATACTCCTTCTAGTTTGTAGTTTTCTATATTTACCTCAACTTTTTGGAATTTTACACCTTGTCTGTATAATTGGTGAATTAAGTCCCAATCTAATGCATAGCCATATTTCTTTTGTCTTTGTATATTATATAGATTGTCCTTCATTATTTCTGACCGAACTAAAGACGAACCATGACGATATATTGGATGTAAATTTAATAAGCTCCAATTTGGCTGCGCATATTTAAATTGTTTAGTTCCTTTTGACATTTCAAAACTATTTCCATATAGAACACCTACATTCTCGAGGGGGCTTTTTGTGGCTAATTCTATAGTATCTTGAAGAGATCTTTCTGTGCAGAAATTGTCTCCACTATTCAATATATTTATCCAGTCACCAGTAGCATGTATGATACCTTTGTTCATGGCATCATATATGCCATTGTCTTTTTCTGAACACCAATAGGCGAGGCGTGGGGCGTATTCCTTGATGATGTCCGCTGTACCATCTGTGCTGCCTCCGTCTATAACAATATACTCCTTGTCTTCCCACGTTTGTGAGAAGAAACTCTCCATGGTGGCGCGAATGTTGGCGACATCATTGTATACTACTGTTATTACGCTTATCTTGTTACTCATTTGTACTATTATTTATACACCTAAAACAATATTTGCATCCACACCTAATTGATGACAGATTTGTCTTCCAACTCTCATTGTGGGTTCCTTGGTGCCTGATAGATATGCTTGCATTCTAGCAGGTGTAACTCCTATAATTTTTGCAATATTAGTTAATGTGAGTCCCATTTCTTCCATTCTTAGTTTTAGAACATCAGATAGACTTGGCTCACCTATTGCATAATGCTTATCTGAATAGTCTGCAACCATATTGGACAACAATTCCAACTCAATGCTATTAGGGTCATTTGTTGGTGTATTGTCGTCTACAAGAGGTAGTAACTCTTCTACTCTTTTTACTGCCCAATCGTATTGATCTTTATTTTCTATTGTTGCCATAATTTTATATTATTCGACAATCTATTTTATCGTATTCTTTATGCGTTCCAATAAAGCGAATATACACAAACAAGATGGTGAATTTTATCACCACTACAATCCTATATGTATTCTCTGTGAATATTCTCTTTATTTGTATATTTATTGCAAAAGTACAATTTTCTTTTTAATTAAACAAATTTATTTGCTATATATTGTGTAAAAGGCAAACATTTTATAGAAACTCTATTGATTCCAGATACCTTTTGCCTTATTCTTTATCAGTAGCCGGCATTGGTATAGATGGATGATGCTCATACTGGCATAGCTGCCTGCCATACAGAGGACAACACCTTCGATACCTAATTTGTCACCTATGGATAGTACTACAAGAACGTAGATGGCTGTGAAAGCTAGGGAAGTGACAATTTGTACTTTTAATTTATTCAAACCATTGATGAGGTATGTTACACAATTGTTGAGATTGAAGAAGCATATGTAAATAAGTGTGCTCAGTGATACCGTGAATGGAACGGAAACATTGTCTCCTATCCATAAGTGGTAAAATATTTGGCATCCTAAAAGCATGATGATTCCACCTATCACTGATATCCCCCATAGCTTTAAAGTTCTATTGAAGTTGTTCGCTATCCATTTCATATCACCCTTGACATACGCATCAGTGTATGCATTCCACATAGGCGCAAGTATGATGGTATAGGCTATCACTAATAGGTTGAAGTACTTGTAGGCTATGTTGTAAGTGGTTACAGCTGATGGCCCACAATATTGAGTGATGAACATATTGGCTGCACCAAAGATCACTAGACAACTGCTTATTTGTATAACAAAAAAGCTGAGTCCTTTGCCAATGATTTGTCGTGTCAAGCCTTTGTCGAAGTATTTGAATGATGGCCTTAGCTCTGGGTGCTTTATAAACAAAGGTATCGCTGCTAACATGAATATCAAACTGTGCGTTGCTGTATATGCTAAGACAACGTATAGGAGATTGCCTGTAGTAAACTTTGTTAGTAAATATATGATGCCCAATGCTATTACATTGCCAGATACAGAAAGTAGGTCGTTGATGGCGTACTTTTGCATTGCAACAAATATCAAACCAATGTTTTTGACCACAAAGTTGAGTAATGTAAACCCAATGGCTACTATTAAGGCATTACGCAAACCTTCATTGCTAAGGGCTTTTGTATTAAAAAATTGGTTAAAGTCCAAGATAGACATAGGCACTGATATTATGATAGCCATAGTGAGGGCTATAGCAGTAAGAAGTGCCAATGTCGTGCTGATATATCTTCTTCCTAAATTGAAATCTTTGCGTGATATTGCACCAGTTAGGTAATTGCGCATGCCATTACCTAGTCCGATATCAAATGTATTAATCCAAAAAAGTACAGAGGTAATTGTCATCCATATACCATATATCTCATTATTGAGATAGTTGATAGTAATAGGGATAATCAGTAAGGAAGTGGACAAGCTGATAATCTTTAATATACCAGAAAACAGGATGTTGTTTCTCAACATTCTGTTTCGTGTATCTTTTATATGAAGTGCTTTAAAATCCATTACTTGTTTTCTTTTCTGCAAAATTACTACTTTCTTTTTATATAAACAAACTTTTCTTGGTTTTATTGTCTAAAAAGGGAGGGAAATGGAAAAATAATGGGGAATAGGGGGGATGTAAGGGAATAAGCATGTATGGGGTAATGAAGATTAGCCATACATGCTTATTAAGTCGAGTGTATTTATTATTTGTACCTTTTTACTTCTTCTGACATGCCTGTCAAATCTGAGATTGCAACGACGGATGTTCTTTACTTGCTCAGATTGGCGATGGTGGCAATCATGGCGGCGATGCTCGACATGCTGCTGCCCATACTCATCATTTCGGCGGCGGTCATCTTGCGCTTCATCTTGGCTGGGATGACAATCTCGCAGCCGGGCTGAACCTTGGCTCCGTGGCCTACCTTGGCAACCTTGCCGTTCATGTAGATGATGTAGGCCTTGCTCTTGTTGGCATCACTGGCAAAACCACCTGCCTCGTCGATGTAGCGAAAGATGCTCTTGCCCTTCTCGTAGGCTACGGTGTTGGCGTACATCACGGCTCCATTGATCTTCACAGTGCTGTTGTATTGTGGCACTATCAGGCGATCGCCCTCACGCAGTATCATGTCGGCGTCGCTGCCTGGATGCTTCAGAGCCTCGGCTAGGTCGATACCTACAGGATATTCGTCTGGGACATTGAACTTCTGAAGATCAGCGTCCTTGGCATCCTTCGCTGTCTGGGTGATGGCGCTGGCATTGTTGCTGCTGGCGGCTAACTGGAGGAGATTCTTTTGCTGTTGCTCTCGCTGCATCTTGAGCACGGCTTCCATTCTTGCCTTCTCTGCCTCGTTTGCCTTGCGCATCAGGCGGGCTCCCTTGATATAGGCTTGGTCGGTGCCGCCGCCTGCCTTCTGGAAGAGGTCGCTGAGGCGGGAGTTGCGGCGGCTCAGGGTGTAGGTGCCTCCGAATAGTACCTCGCCCTCTATCTCCACATTCTGCTGCTCGGTGTAGGCAGGGCTCTTGCGAATGCTTACCTCATCGTATGGCATCAACTCGAAACCTGGCTTGCCATCTATCACAAATCCATCCTTCAGGGATAGGGTATAGGTCTTGGCGATGATACTATCTGGCTTGGTAGCCTTGGTATCATTGACGCGGCGGCTCACGAGGACATTGATGGTTGATGCCTTGTCGGTGAGTCCGCCTGCCTGGAGCACGAAGTCTTCGATGGTTTCATGCTCGGCATAGAGATAGGTACCTGGATATTGCACCTCGCCCCGGATGGTGATGGTGCGCTCAGTCATCTTGTCCTGACGGGTAGGGATGAAGAGGACATCATTCTCCTTGAGTGGGATGTCGGGAGATGTGCCTGCCAGGATGCCTGCGATGTCGACGCTGATGACTTCCAGATTGCGGTCGCTCTTCATGCGATGCATCACGGCGCGGGCTGTGAAGGCATCTTCTGTGAGTCCCTCGGCATGCTCTACCAAGGTGCGAACGCTATTGATCTGGTCGCCGATGTTGTACATGCCTGGTCGGAACACGGCTCCCTTTATCTCTACGGTGTTGGCGTAGCGAGGCAGAATGCTGTCTACGCTTACGGAGTCGCCATCGTCGATACGGAAACTAGAGAAGTCGAACTCCTCTACATTGTATACCGAACGTTCTCTGCCTGTCTTGCGGTTCACACGGACTGACTTCTTGTAGGCATCGCCCGTGAATCCGCCTGAGTACTTGAGCAGGGAGTTGACGCTCTCATTCTTTTTCATTTCATAGATCATTGGGCGCTTCACCTTGCCCGTGATGGTGACGAGGCAATCGTATGGACCTACTACGATGACATCATTGTCGGCAAGGCGAACATTGCCCGTTAACTTACCATTGAGGATGTAATCATAGATGTCGACTACGGTGACGAGTCGGTTGTTGCGATATACCTTGATGTTACGCAAGGTACCGAGGTCGTTGGTGCCGCCTGCCATATAGAGGGCATGGAATACGGTGGCAAAGGCAGAAAGGGTATAGGTGCCAGGTGCCTTCACTTCGCCCATCACATTGACCATGATGGTCTTGGTCTGACCTACAGTGAGCTTGATGCGGCTCGAACGATAGCGACTGCCCAAGGTGCTGCGCAGACGGGCGTTGGCTTGAGCCACGGTGAGACCACTCACATTCACGGGTCCATAGCCCTCGATGGTTACTTCGCCATCGGGAGATACGGTGCTCTGGATGGTCTTTTGAGATGCACCATAGATGTCGATGATGACGGCATCGCCAGGTCCCAAGCGATAGTTTTGTGGGGTGGCGATATTCATGTTGGGTTCAAAGCTCAGTTCCTTGTTGTTGAAGATGTCACGACCGAATACCTTCTTGCGCTTCATCTCACGCTCCGCCAAGAGACGCTTGATCATCATAGCAGTATCTGGAATCAAGCCGTCCATCTCGTCCTGGAAGTCCATGAACTCCTCATCATCCTCATCATAGGTGTGCTTATAGTCCTTGTCTTTCTGAGCCTTCACGCGATAGTTGCTATAGTTTTCAGCCTTCTCGTCGATGCCCTTGCCATAGTCTTCACGAGTCTTGCCATTATTGGTGCGCAGGCGGGTAGCGTCCTTGCTCGCTACCTCTTCCGAGGCACCAGCTACGCCACCTTGCTTCATCTGTCGCTCATACTTGTTGCGAACTCTTCGAATCTGCGAGATGTCTACACCTTGCTGCATCAGCTTGGTCACTATCTGGGCATTGGACGTGCCGCGCTCATGCTCCTTGACCACAAGGCGCATCACTTGGTCGTCGGTCATGCTAGATGTCTGGGCACTTGCCGAACCGATACTGAATATCATCAATAATACTAGGACTATATATTTTTTCATTTATTTCTTCTATTTTGTTATTTTTTCTTATTGTCGAGTGACTGAAGCATCACCTTGACCGCACGCTCCAACTGGGCATCGTGGCCATTGATGAAGTCTTCTGGTGAGTTGTATACCTCTACGTCCGGATTGAGCTGGGTGTTCTCATTAAAGACGCCTCTCATGTCTCGGCAACCTACCTGAGGGATACCGAATACCAATGAGCGGTCCATCAAAGTCTCCCACCATACTGCGGTCATCGTACCAGCCACTGGGGTACCTATCAACTTGCCGATGCCCAACTCCTTGTATACCCATGGGAATCCGTGCCCATTGCTGTAGTCATCCTCGCAAATCATGACGCATGATGGTTTCACCCATTTGTTGAACGGATCATGGCCAACTACCTTACCGTGAGGTACAAACTCCTGATACTGCTTGCCGCTGAGCAAGGTGCAGAGGTCATCGTGCAACCAGCCACCACCATTGTGGCGCTCGTCTACGATGGCAGCTTCGCGATTGCGGTTCTTGTCGCTCAAGAGTTCGCTATATACGGTGCGGAAACTAGGACTGTTCATTGCCTGTACATGGACATAAGCCAAGCGACCACCGGAGAGGCTGTCCACCAACTGGCGGTTTCTGTCTACCCATCGCTTGTAGAGCAACTCGGTGAGTTCACCCTGCGAGATCGCCTTGATGGTTACGTCCATCTTCTTGCCCTTGGCGGTCTTGATGCCTAGGCGCACATTCTTGCCAGCCTTGCCATCGAGCAGAGGATAATAGTCCATACCTGCCTTGATAGGTTCGCCGTCTATGCTCTCGATGATGCAACCAGGGGTGACGTCGGTCTTCTTCACAGCGAAAGGACCACGCTTGATAATCTCCTGAATCTTCAAGCCATCGCCTGTGTAGCTAGGGTCGAAGAAGGCGCCGAGCTGAGCCGTCTGAAGGGTAGCGCCCGCAGGACGGAATCTTGCTCCCGTATGAGAGGCGTTGAGCTCGCCCAGCATCTCGCTGAGCATCTCCTTGAAGTCATAGTTGTTGTTGATGTATGGCAGGAACTTCTCGTAGGTCTTGCGATAGCCTTCCCAATCCACGCCATGAAGCTTTGGATCGTAGAACTTGTCCTTTACCTGTCGCCAGATATGGTCGAAGAGGTATTGGCGCTCTGCCGCAGGCTTGTAGTTGAAGTTTGCCTCGAAGTCCACTGCCTTGGTGCTATTGTTGGAGAGGTCTACCTTCTTGATGCTGTAGCCGTTGCAGAGGAAGAGGTTCTTGATGTCCTTGTCTGCCTGGAAACTACCATAGCCTACATTTTTGAGAATAAGCTTGGTAGAGCCATCCTTCAAGTCTCTGCTCCAGAGGTCGTAGCCACTCTCAAAGGCTGCCTGATAGTAAATCTTATCACCATCTTTGGAGAGGATGGCATCGCCCATGTTGGATGAGTTGACAGTGAGGCGCACGATGCGGTCACGGCAGTTGTCGATGTCTAGTTCCAGAGGTTCCACCTTGGCTACTTCTATCTTGCCGGTCTTCTTCTCCTTCTCGTCAGCCTTCTTCTGCTTTTCTTCCTTCTTCTCGTCCTCCTTCTTTTCCTTCTCGTCCTTGTTGGCATCAGCCACCTCTATCTCTTCCTTGCTCATGTTGAAGCGGTTGTAGGCGTCGAGGTCGAAGAACATCAGGTAGGCATCATCCTCCGCACCCCAACTACCATGACTGCGGTAGCCGGCGCGGTCGCTGGCAAAGAGCATAGCCTTGCCGCCGAGCACCCATTTGCCATTGCTGTCGCTATAGCCAGAGTTGGTGAGATTGTGTACTACCTTGCCATCTGCCTTGACGAGGGCTATGTCGGTATTATTCCAGCCGCCAGTGCCTATGTAGCTGCTCAAGAGCCACTTGCTGTCTGGGCTCCATTCAAACCAGATGTCGCCATCGCTGTAAGAGTAGTTGTACTTGCCATCGAGCACGGTGCGTATCTGCTTGTTCTTCAGATTGACGATGCGCAGGGTGGCACGGTCTTCGAAGAATGCCACTTCCTTGCCGTCAGGGCTGTATTGTGGATACTGGGAGGTGATGCCTGTGTTCACGATTTGCTCCTCCTCGATGTCGGTGGCATAGGCAAACTGCTTCTCCTTCTCGTTCTTGATCTTAGCCTGATATATCTGCCAGCAGCCGTTGCGCTCTGATGCATAGACCAAGGCTCTACCTTCAGGAGAGAAGCATACCTCGCGCTCCTGCTCCGGTGTGTCGGTGATGCGCTTGGTGGTGGCATACTGGGTAGATGTGACATATACATCGCCATGCATGATGAATGCTACCTCCTTGGCGTCAGGAGACAATGATATCTCGGTGGCACCCGAACGCTTGATGCTGCGTATCAAGTCGCGAGTGTCATTATCTGTAGTGATCGTGATGTTTACTTTCTGTGGTTCGGCGCCTTGCTTTACGGTGTATATCTCGCCATCGTAGCCGTAGCAGAGCAGGTCGTTGCTAGAGGCGGTGAGGAAACGTACAGGATTGCCCTTGTGGTGGGTAATTTGCTGGTCGTCAGCTCCATTGAGTGAACGATGGTAGATATTGAATGTGCCGTCTTGTTCGCTTAGATAGTAGAAAGACTGCTGATTGGCTGCCCACACTGGTGTGCGGTCTTCGCCAGCAAAGGTGGTTTGCTTGGTAAACTTGCCCTTGCTCTCCAGCCAGATGTCGCGGGCGATAGGAGACTGATGGTGCTTGCGCCAAGGGTCCTCGTATCCCTTCTTGTCATGGTAGAGCACATCGCCCTTCTGGGAGATGCTGATGTCTTCCATAGGCAGGGTGGAATAGAGCTCGGCTCTGCCTCCCTGGGTACTAACCTTGTATACCTGTGGGAAGGTGTTGCCGGCAAAGATGATGCTCTGGGCGGTAGGAATGATGCTAGCCGAGAAGAGCACGTGGTCATTGTCGGCGAAGGCAATAGGCTCCTCCGTGCCACTATTGGTGGTGAGTCGGGTAGGAGTGCCTCCCTGTGCGTCCATCACATAGATGTCGAGACTTCCCTCACGGTCTGACTCAAACGCAATCTTCTTGCCGTCGGGACTCCAGATAGGGTGAGAGTCGTAGGCGCTGTTGGTGGTCAGCTGCTTAGCCAATCCGCCACTTACGGGTACACTATAGATATCGCCTTTATAGGTGAAGGCGATGGTGGTGCCATCAGGTGAGATGGCTGGATAGCGCATCCAGAGTGGATGCTGCTGTGCTTGGGCTGTCATCAGGCTTGCCATGAGGGCAGCAGTCAGTAAATATTTCTTCATTATGTTTGATATTATCCCATTTTGGTCATGTGGTAGCCTAGTGCCTTGAGTTCGATGGCGATGCCCATCAGATACATCTGGTGAAGGGCGGCAATGAATCCTCTGAACGCCTTTTCCGAACCAGGTTGCAAACCGATGTGAGTGAGCTTGGACACGGTGCGGGCTGAGCATTCTGCCACCACCTTGGTGAGGGCTTGGTGCTCGTTGCTGTCCAGGAGCAGTACCTTCTCGCAGATATAGTCGTCCATGTGGTCGAAGTCGATGCGATCTCTCAGATACTTGTATAAGTCGTCTACCTTGCTATATAGCTCCCAGTCCATGTCCCAGTACTTGGCCATAGCCATGCCTACGTACATGATCCAACCCATAGCCACGGTAGGATACTGGTTCCATTCGCGCAAGGCATCGGGCAGATAGCTTTCGCCTATTTTTGCCCAGAGCGCCTCCAGGTCGGGTGCCTCTGGCAGGTGCTGGTCCACTCGGTCCAGGCTGGTGAGATATTGGTAGAGGTCATCTCGAAAGATGACCTCTGGATTAGTTTTCTGATCCATTTCTATATATTTTACTATATATTAAAATGAGTGCTTACTTAAATGTCAATTCATTCTTGCCTCGGCTCTTGCCTACGGTGATGGTGTCGCCTGGCTTGAGGCCCTCGTCTAACAAGAGCTGGCATACGCCGTCCTCAATATATGTCTGGATGGCACGCTTCAGTGGTCGGGCACCAAACTGCACGTCATAGCCCTTGGTAGCCACAAACTCCTTGGCGGCATCGGTGATCTGGAAGTGATAGCCCATCTGCTCGATGCGGCTTACCAATGACTTCAGCTCGATGTCGATGATGCGCTTGATGGAGTCGATGCTCAACTGGTCGAAGGTGATAATCTCGTCCAGACGGTTGAGGAACTCTGGGGCAAACTGCTTGGAGAGGCTCTTCTGGATGACGCTGCGAGCATACTCCTTGTCGCTCTCGGTCATCAAGCCGTTGCTGCTCAGGTTGCCCGCACCGAAACCGATGCCTCTGCCAAACTCCTTGAGCTGTCGTGTGCCGGCATTAGAGGTCATGATGATCACAGTGTTGCGGAAGTCTACCAATCTGCCGTTGCCGTCGGTGAGTCTTCCTTCGTCCAGCACTTGCAGCAACATGTTGAATACCTTGCTGTTGGCTTTCTCTATTTCGTCGAGCAATACGATGCTATATGGTTTGCGGCGTACCTTCTCGGTGAGCTGGCCGCCCTCGTTGTAGCCTACGTAACCCGGAGGTGCTCCTACCAGTCGAGAGGTGTTGAAGCCTTCGGAATATTCGCTCATGTCTATGCGCACCATGGCGCTGCTGTCGCCAAACATCTGCTCGGCGAGTTTCTTGGCGAGATAGGTCTTGCCCACGCCCGTAGGACCCAGGAACATGAATACGCCGATAGGGTGGTTAGGGTCGCGAAGTCCCAAGCGATTGCGCTGGATGGCTTTCACCATTTTTTCTACTGCTTCATCCTGGCCCACAACCTCACCCTTGAGCACATTGCCCAAGTTCTTGAGTCGGGCTGTTTCGCCCTCGGCTACTCGCTGCACAGGTACGCCAGCCATCTGGCTCACCACTTCAGCTATCTCAGCTTCGCCCACAGGCACGTGGTTGCCGCTGTCGCCATTGCGCCAATTGCTTTCTCTCTCCTGGAGTTTCTTCTCCATCTTAGCCTGTGCATCACGCAGGGTGGCTGCCATCTCAAAGTTTTGGCAAGCCACGGCTCTCGACTTCTTGGCCATCAACTCATCGAGTTGCTGTTTCATCTCCACGATGTCCTGAGGAACGGATGCATTATTAAGATGTACGCGCGAACCTACTTCATCAAGCACGTCGATAGCCTTGTCTGGGAAGTAGCGGTCGGTGATGTATCGCTCAGTGAGTCGGACGCAAGCTTGCAGAGCCTCCTCTGTGTAGCTCACCTCATGGAAGTTCTCATATCTGCTCTTGATGTTCTTCAGGATGAGCAGGGTGTCCTCGGCAGTGGTAGGGTCCACGATTACCTTCTGGAATCTGCGCTCCAGGGCGCCATCCTTCTCTATGCTCTTGCGATATTCATCGAGGGTGGTGGCTCCGATGCACTGTATGGTACCACGAGCCAGGGCTGGTTTGAGTATGTTGGCGGCATCCATCGTACCTTCGCCCGAGCCCGCACCAATGATGGTATGAATCTCGTCGATGAAGATGATGATGTCGCGATTCTTTTCCAGTTCTTTGATCACACTCTTGATGCGCTCCTCAAATTGACCACGATACTTGGTGCCTGCCACAATGCCTGTCATGTCGAGGCTCAAGATGCGCTTGTTGAGGAAGAGTGGGGCTGCCTTCTGCTCTACGATGAGCTGCGCCAAGCCTTCGGCAATGGCACTCTTGCCCACACCTGGTTCGCCGATGAGCACTGGGTTGTTCTTCTTTCTTCTGCCCAGAATCTCCATCACGCGCTTTATCTCCTTGTCTCTGCCCACTACAGGGTCTAGCTTTCCATCCTTTGCCGCTTGGGTCAGGTCGGTGCTATATTTGTCGAGGGCAGGAGTGTTGCTCTTTTTCTTCGGGCCCTTCTGCTGAGGGCTTTGGGTGTCGTTGATCGGCTGGTTGCTGCTGAAGTCGAGCGGCTCCTCGTCAGGGTCCAGCATGTTGTCGTTCTGATTGCTCATCTCATCTACGACAGGTCCGTTAGCACCTTGTTCTTCGTCGTCCAAGTTATCAACGTCGTCTGTCACCTCATATTCATCTCCAGTGCCCTCTACCACGCTGATTGGGGTTGGAGGGGTGATATAACCGTCCTTGTCACGTTTCAGGCCAGTTTGAGGGTCAGTGTATAGATAGTCCTTAATAACGTCGTAAGTGATGCCTTGGTCGGCAAGCAGTCGAGCGAGTCCCATCTCTTGGTGCTTGAGCAGTGCGAGCAAAACATGCTTTGGCTCCACATATTCCGACTTGTCATAGATGTAAGCCTGCTTCACTGCGTCGCGAATGATGAGACTTGCATCTCGGTCGAAAGGCAAATTCTTGACAGCGGGAGCGGGATCAGCTGTCATATCTTCAGTTTCCATGACATCCCTAATCAGTTTCTGCACGTTGTAAGCACTGGTGGAACAAGCATGCTCTATGATCTTGCCCATCTCGCTATTCTGTGAGTTCAGGAAGCCTAGCATGATGTGCGCAGCGCTGATAGCTGAGCTGTGCGACTTGGCAGCCTCGTCGTTGCAGAGACTCAGTATGTCCTTGATATGTGATAATGGATTCTGCATATTCGTTACATTATTATTATATTTGAGTGCAAAATTACACATTAATTTTCGTTTTAGCAAATGCTATGCCAACTTTTTTGCTGTCAAAAAATACAAATTATGCTAAAAAGTGCAGATTTTAGAGCATTTCGTGTTTTTATTAGTATTTTTTTTGTAACTTTGTCGAGCGTTTCAGAAAGGGCAAAACGGCTCAAATCGCCTAAAAATGCCCTTAAACGCAATTTTGGGGCTTTTTCGCCCTAGTTAAGTCAACCCTCGGAATGGGACAACAATAGAAGAATATTCAAAAATCATAATAGATAGAAATGGACGAAAATCAGACAATGGATCATGATAGAATCATGAAAATCAACATTGAGGAGGAGATGAAGTCATCCTATATCGACTATTCTATGTCGGTTATCGTGGCTCGTGCCCTCCCTGATGTGCGTGATGGTTTCAAGCCTGTGCATCGCCGTATTCTCTACGGTATGCTGGGTATTGGAAACACCAGTGACAAACCTTACAAGAAATGTGCGCGCGTGGTAGGTGAGGTGCTTGGTAAGTATCACCCACACGGCGACTCTTCTGTATATGGCGCCCTCGTCAGAATGGGACAGGAGTGGAACATGCGTTACACCCTCATCGACGGACAGGGTAACTTCGGATCTGTGGACGGCGACTCTCCTGCTGCCATGCGTTACACTGAGTGCCGACTCTCTAAGATGGGTGAGCACATCATGGACGACTTGGACAAGGAAACCGTCGATATGATGAACAACTTCGACGATACCCTCCAGGAGCCTTCTGTGATGCCTACCAAGATACCTAACCTCTTGGTGAATGGCGGTAACGGTATCGCTGTAGGTATGGCTACCAATATCCCTACCCACAACCTGGGCGAGGTGATAGATGGTTGCTGCGCTTACATCGACAATCCTGAGATTGACACCGAAGGCTTGATGCAGTATATCCCAGCTCCAGACTTCCCTACAGGTGCCACCATCTATGGCATCCAGGGCGTGAAGGATGCTTACGAGACAGGTAGAGGCAGAATCGTGGTACGTGCCACAGCCGAGATAGAGAGTGGTGAGAGCCACGACAAGATTGTGATCACCGAGATTCCTTATGGTGTGAACAAGGAGCAGCTCGTGATGGCCATCGCCGACCTGGCTAAGGAAGGCAAGGTAGACGGTATCGCTAATGTCAATGATGAGTCTGGCCGTCAGGGTATGCGCATCGTGGTAGACGTGAAGCGTGATGCCAACGCCAATGTGCTCTTGAACAAACTCTTCAAGATGACAGCCCTACAGAGTTCTTTCTCTGTGAATTGCATCGCATTGGTAGCTGGTCGCCCACGCCTCTTGAGCTTGAAGGAGTGTGTGAAGTACTTCGTGGAGCATCGTCATGATGTTACCATCCGCCGCACTCAGTATGAGTTGAAGAAAGCACAGGAGCGTGCCCACATCTTGGAGGGCTTGATCATCGCCTGCGACAATATCGACGAGGTGGTACATATCATCCGTGCCAGCAAGACTCCATCTGATGCTCAGCGCAACTTGGAGAAACGATTCGAGCTGGATGAACTCCAGAGCAAGGCTATCGTGGATATGCGATTGAGCCAGCTCACCGGTCTGCGCTTGGAGCAGTTGCACAATGAGTTTGACGAGTTGATGAAGACCATCGACTACTTGAACCAGATCCTGAACGATCCAGAGCTTTGCAAGAAGGTGATGAAGGATGAGCTCAACGAGGTGAAGGAGAAGTATGGCGACGCTCGCCGTACTATGATCAAGCCAGACGACCACGAGTTTAACCCTGAGGACTTCTATCCAAATGATCCTGTGGTTATCACCGTGAGCCACCTGGGCTATATCAAGCGCACTCCGCTTTCAGAATTCCGTGAGCAGGCTCGTGGAGGTGTAGGTGCCAAGGGTGCCCGCACTCGTGACAAGGACTTCACGGAGTATATCTATCCTGCCACTATGCACCAGACCATGCTCTTCTTCACTAAGAAGGGACGTTGCTACTGGCTCAAGTGCTACGAGATTCCAGAGGGCGACCGCAACTCTAAGGGTCGTGCCATCCAGAACCTCCTCAACATAGAGGCCGATGACCAGGTGAACGCATTCCTCCGCTTGAGAGGCTTGAACGACACCGAGTTTATCAATTCTCACTATGTAGTGTTCGCTACCAAGAATGGTACAGTGAAGAAGACCTGCCTGGAGGCATACTCTCGTCCACGTACCAATGGTGTCATCGCTATTAATATAGTAGAAGGTGACGAGGTGGTAGATGTTCGTCTGACAAATGGTCAGAACGAGCTGATCCTTGCCAACCGCAATGGTAGAGCCGTTCGCTTCCATGAGAGCCAGATTCGCACCATGGGCCGTACATCTACTGGTGTGCGCGGTATGCGACTCGATGAGGGCGACGATGCAGTGATCGGTATGATTACCGTCAATGACCCAGAGCGCGAGACCGTGATGGTAGTGAGTGAGAAGGGCTATGGCAAGCGTTCAGAGGTATTGGATTATCGTGTGACCAGCCGTGGTACCAAGGGTGTGAAGACCCTCAACATCACCGACAAGACCGGTCGCTTGGTAGCCATCAAGAACGTAACAGATGACAATGACCTCATGATCATCAACCAGAGCGGTATCGTGATTCGCCTTGCCGTGGCTGATTGCCGAGTAATGGGTCGTGCCACCCAGGGCGTTCGTCTCATCAACCTCACTAAGAAGAATGACGTCATCGCCAGTGTATGCAAGGTGATGAGTTCAGAGCTTGAGGCCTCAGTAGAGGAGGAGAGCCGCTCAGCTTGGGCTAAGAAGAGCGAGGAGATAGAGAACGACACCGTAGGAGCCAAGACAGCCGAGGAAGCTGTGGAGGCAGAGGCGCAGGCTGAAGCTGAGACTCAAGTAAAGGCTCCAGAAGACAATAATGAAGACGCGTAAATAATAATAACAACTTTAAACTAGTTAAAGACAATGAAAAAGTTAATCGTTGCTGCTATGATGGTACTAGGTGCCACATCAGCATTCGCAGGCGACAGTGATGCCCTCAAGGCAATCATGAAGGCCAAGACTTATGCCGAGGCTGAGGCTTTGGTTAAGCAGAACTTGGGGCAGTTGGCAAATGATGCCGAGAAGGCTAAGGCTTACAACAAGCTCGTAGACCTCGGTATGAAGGACTACAACGACCAGCAGAGCATCATGCAGACCAACCAGATCATGAAGAAGAATGATCCTGTGGACGAGAAGGTGATGAACGAGGGCGCATACAATGCCTTGATCAACGCCTTGGAGTGCGACAAGTATGATCAGCTTCCTAATGCCAAGGGCAAGGTAGCTCCTAAGTTCGCTAATGCTAACGCTACTCGTGTATGGGGTGCTCGTGTCCAGCTCGTTAACGCTGGTCAGACTGCTGCTCAGAACAATGAGTCAGACAATGTATTGAAGTATTGGGGTGCATTCCTCGATACAGAGGACGCTCCTCTCTTTGCCAACAAGACCAAGGAGAAAGAGGGTGAGAAGGAGTATCTCGGTCAGGTGGCTCTCTTCACAGCTCGCTATGCATATCAGGCTAAGGACCCAGCTCGCTGCGAGAAGTATTGCGATATGGCAATGAAGGACGAGAAGCAGGCTAAGGACGCTCTCAACCTCAAGCTCTACGTGATGAAGGACGGTTTGAAGACTCATGCTGACTCTTTGGCATACGTTGACAAGCTCAAGGCTATCTATGCTCAGGACGAGACCAACGAGGTAGTGCTCGACGGTTTGAACTCTATGTTCTCTTCATTGAAAATGGAGAAGGAGCAGATGGAGCTCTTGGATGCAGCCATCGCTAAGAACCCTAACAACTTCGTGGCTCTTGCCAACAAGGGTATGGTATACATCCAGAAGAATGATGCTGATAACGCCATCAAGTGTCTCAAGCAGGCTCTCGATGCTAAGCCAGACAATGTGGTAGTTCTTACTTACCTCGGTGCTTGCTACAACAGCAAGGCTGGTAACTTGCAGGATCCTAACGGCCGCAAGGTAGTTTACCAGGAGGCTATCAAGGTTCTCGACAAGGCTAAGGAGCTCGACCCAGAGAAGGCACAGGCTAACTGGGGTTACACTCGCTACCAGGCATACTATGGCTTCTACGGCCCTACAGCTGCAGAGACCAAGCAGGCAGAGGAGGAGAGTAAGTAATCTAGGCTATTTGTTTATATATGAAGAGGCTGGACATAATTGTCTAGCCTCTTTTTTTTGAAAAAAAATTACATAGCAAAAAGAAAAGGATGGCCCCCTAAAATAAGGGCAAAAGCCCTAAAAAGATAACGTCCCGAGGAAAAAAAAAAATTCTCGGGACGAAAATTTATTTTCCTCGGGATATTCAGATTTTTTCTTCGTCACGTATTTTTTAAATGTAAACTTATACACCTTTATTTCTTAAGAATTTTGTTTACATACGTTACTGGTCATATCCATCTGAAATCTTCTTGCCCAATGCCAGGGCTGCTACTACCTCACCTTGCAGCTCGGAAAGTTTGTCGGCGAAGCGGGCGAGGGAACCACCAGAGGCTATGATGTCATCAAAGATCAGGATGCGCTTGCCTTGGAGAAGATGGGCATCGAGATGGGAAGTATCTACAGTGTCGCCAACCTCATCCACCTCAGATGTGAAGGAGATGGCAGGATAGAGATTCTCCATACCAGTGAGCTGGCACACCTGATTGCTGAAATGCTCAAAACGGCGCTTGGTGGCTGACTGCAGGGAGGCTGGCACACAGAGCAAGCAGAGCTGCTTGGCCTCTTCGCCAAAATGCTCAATGACATAATCTGATACTAGGGAGATGGCCTTCGACATAGCCTGCTGATGGTCAGTCTCTGTAGTAAGCTCGGAATTGCCCTTGAAATTCTGGATGAAGTCACGCTTCTCCCAATCCTCGTTGGAGAGTTCGTAGGTGCCAAAAGCACTATAAGCTGGATAGTCTACTAGCCAGTTGTAGTGGATGCCATTGCTCAGGCTAGGCCATGAGGCGATGCTTTCGTTAATCTTTTCCATAGACTTGATAGTTTTAATTATTTTATGTTATAGATATTCATTTCGTCATGCTCATTTATGTATGATACGATAGGGCAAAAGTAGGCATTTTTTTTGTAATAAGCTCATTTTTAGCCAATATTTGCATAATTTTTAGCTATTTTTTGCCCTTTGGACGTTCTTTTGGCTGATTGTGCTTGGATTTTAACAATATTTGCCGTACCTTTGCACCCAAAATAAAAAATATAGGATAATAATTATGACGAGAAAAAGTAGAATTCATGAAATTCGTGACTACATCATCATTGCCTTGGCGATGATAGAAGGAAGTATTGGTCTGAACATCTTCTTGCTCCCCAACCATATCACCATGGGTGGAGTAGGAGGTATCGCATCTATCATCTACTGGGGATTTGGAGTGCCTGCATCTGTGTCTTATTTGGCACTGAATGTGTTCCTGCTCTTGATAGCCCTACGCATACTGGGATGGAAGTTCTGCCTGAAGACGATTTATGGTGTAGGCATCTTTGCCCTCGCCACTCGCATCATCGAGACACATACCGTGGGCATGACTCCATTGCTCCATGACCAGCCTTTCATGGCTACCGTGATTGGCGCCTTCTTCATGGGCAGCAGTGCGGGCTTGGGACTCTCCTGCAATGGCTCTACGGGTGGTAGCGATACCGTGGCGGCTATGATCCATAAGTACTGGAATGTATCGCTGGGCCATGTCATCATGATGGTGGACCTCATCATCGTGACCAGTTCTTACCTTGTGCTCCGCTCTTGGGAGATGGTAATCTATGGCTATGTATGTCTCTGCGTGCAGTCGCTCTGTGTGGACCATGTGGTGAATGCCTTGCGCCGTTCGGTGCAGTTCTTCATCATCTCTGACAGATACCTGGAGCTCAGTGCTGCCATCAATACGGCTGCCGACCGTGGATGTACGGTGATGGATGGTCATGGATGCTATAGTGGCAAGGACGTACACATGCTCTTTGTCTTGGCGCGCCAGAGTGAATCGCAGAAGATATTCCGATTGATAGATGAGATAGATCCATCGGCATTCGTTAGCCAGAGCGCCGTCATCGGTGTGTATGGTGAGGGATTTGATCGATTCAAGATCAACAAGAAAATCAGCTTACCTAAGAAGGGGTAAACAAAAAAATCAGCCTATCCAATGTTCATTGGGTAGGCTGATTTTTTATATTAATAAGATTACTTCTGAACAGGAATCTTCTTGACACGGCGCTCATGACGACCACCCTCGAAAGTAGTGGCAAAGAATTCGTCGAGGATAGACTCGGCAGTCTTGTTGTCGATGAAACGACCAGGAAGAACCAATACGTTAGCATCATTGTGCTGACGGATGAGATGAGCAATCTCCTTGCACCATGCCAAACCAGCACGCACACCCTGATGCTTATTGAGTGTCATGGCGATACCCTCGCCACTACCACAGATACCAATACCAGGATAAACCTCACCGCTCTCAATGCCCTCGCCAAGAGCGTGGCCAAAGTCTGGGTAATCTACACTGGCATCGCTATAAGTACCGTAGTCCTTAACAGGATAACCCTTCTTCTCAAGATATTCCAACACGAATTGCTTCAATGGGAAACCAGCGTGATCGCTAGCAATACCAACTGTTTTAATTTCCATAATGGTTAAATTTTAAGAGGTTAATAAAAAGAATAATTAATCTATATATAAAAAAGAAGTTAGAAGTAGGGAGAAGGATGAATCTCCTCACTCCAAACTCCTAACTCCCAACTTATATTTATGCTTCAGCCAAGAAAGCCTTTACCTGCTTGTAAACGTTCTCGCCTGTGTAGCCGAGCTTCTCATCGAGCACCTTGTAAGGAGCTGAGAAACCGAAGCTCTGCATACCCCAAACCTTACCGTTGGCACCTACAAGACCCTCAAGGGTGACGGGCAGACCAGAGGTGAGACCGAAGATCTTTGCACCCTGTGGCAAGATGCTCTCCTGATACTCTTTCGACTGTGTGCGGAACAGACCCTCAGAAGGAACGCTGACGATGCGCACCTTGATGCCTTCGTTGCGAAGCAGCTCGCTACCAGCCACGAGGGTAGACACCTCTGAGCCAGAAGCCAGAAGGATAACGTCGTAGTCGGCATCAGAACCTTTCACGACATACGCACCCTTGCGTGCCTCCTCATAATCGTTGCCCTCGGGCAGACTTGTTACGTTCTGACGAGAGAAGATGAGAGCTGTAGGTGTGGCCATGTTCTCGACAGCCATCTTCCAGCACACTGTTGCCTCGTCGGTGTCGGCAGGACGGAACACGCGGACAGAGTCTTGACCGTTGTGGTTCTTCAACTTCTCCATGAGACGGATCTGCGCCTCCTGCTCCACGGGCTCGTGGGTGGGACCATCCTCGCCTACACGGAACGCATCGTGTGTCCAGATAAACTTGATAGGCACCTGCATGAGAGCAGCCATGCGGATGGCGGGCTTCATATAGTCGGAGAACACAAAGAATGTGCCGCAAGCGGGGATAACGCCACCGTGCAGATACATGCCTATGCAGACGCAGGCCATGGTGAGCTCGCTCACACCTGCCTGGAAGAACGCGCCAGAGAAATCGTCGTAACGCATGTCCTTTGTCTTCTTCTGGAAGCCATCGGTCTTGTCAGAGTTGCAGAGGTCGGCAGAAGAGCACACCATGTTGCCCACCTGCTCTGCAAGCACACCAAGACAGTTGGCAGAAGCAACACGCGTAGCAGCATCACGAGGCTGCACGAGAGCGCTCCAGTCGACCTTAGGAGCATCGCCTGAGAACCACTGCTTCATGAGCTCTGCCTTCTCAGGATTGTTCTTACGCCACTCTTCCTCAGCGGCATGACGTGCAGCCACGATAGTGCGCAGCTCAGCGTTGCGCGCATCGTAGAGAGCCTTCACGTCGTCAAACACAACGAACGGGTCGTTAACATCGCCACCAAGATTCTTCACCGTGTTCACATAAGCATCGCCACCGAGTGGTGCGCCGTGTGTCTTCACGTTACGCTCGTAGCTGCTGTTGTCGGCCTTGCGTGCGCCCTTACCCATCAGTGTGTGACCGATGATAAGTGTAGGACGGTGCTCCTCCTTGCCGGCAAGGATCAGAGCGGCACGAATCTCGTCGGGGTCGTTGCCGTTTATTGTCAGCACGTTCCATCCCCATGCGCGATATTTCTGTTCGGTGTTCTCGTTCATCACCACATCACACTCGGTAGAGAGCTGTATCTCGTTGGCATCGTAGAACATGATAAGGTTGTTCAGATGCAGCAGGCCGGCAATGCGTCCTGCACCCTGAGAAATTTCTTCCTGAATGCCGCCGTCAGAGATGTAAGCATAGATCTTATGCTGCATCATTGTGCTTCCGAGGCGTGCCTCAAGGAATTTCTCTGCAATGGCAGCACCCACAGCGAAGGTGTGTCCCTGTCCGAGAGGGCCTGACGTGTTCTCGATGCCGCGTGCGATGTCGCGCTCGGGATGTCCAGGCGTCACCGAACCCCACTGACGGAACTGCTTCAGCTCCTCGATGGTGAATTTGCCTTGAAGGGCCAAGGCCGAATAGAGCATCGGCGACATGTGTCCCGGGTCAAGGTAGAAACGGTCACGGCCTTCCCATGTAGGATTCTCTGGGTCGTAGGTTAAAAACTCGGAGAAAAGTACATTAATGAAATCCGCACCGCCCATAGCACCTCCGGGATGTCCAGACTTAGCTTTCTCAACCATCGATACAGCAAGGATTCTTATGTTGTCTGCTGCATGATTCATTAATTCCTTATTGTTCATGTCTTGTATTTA
>OQWM01000514.1_pt1 | contig 24785 bp, 11 predicted proteins | sample 1691531 | NCBI WGS metagenome assembly OQWM01 (sample SAMN03418257, study PRJEB22391) | human gut metagenome | biome: human-gut; feature: organic feature; material: feces | host: Homo sapiens | place: Tanzania | collected 2013-01
TTGGTGGTGTTTGCGAATTTTCTGCGCTTTTGCCGTCGAGTTTGGGCGGCATGTGTGTGCGATCGAGCGAAGCATTTTGGGCGTATCGGATGGCTTCGATTCGAGCGGCAACGCGTTCGAAGTTTGCGCCGCCTTGGATGTGGACGCCGTCGACGAATACGGTTGGCGTGCCGGCGATGTCGGCTTTTTCGGCGTCGGCCATGTCTTCGACGATGACGACGGCGAGTCGTTGACCTTTGACGGGGTCGAAGACGTCTTCGGGCGTGGCGCCGAGTCGTTCGATTTGTTTGGTGAGGAGGCTGGCAGAAATCGACTTTTGATCGTCGAATAGTGTGTCGTGGATTTGCCAGAACATGTCTTTTTCGTTGGCAAAAGTCGTGACGACGGCGGCTGCGGCGGCGTAGGGGTGGATCGAGACGAGCGGCATTTGTTTAAATACTATCGATGCATCTTGTGGGTATCGCTCGGCGATACGGTGCATCGTTTTGGCGGCGCGTGCGCAGAAAGGGCATTGGAAATCGCTGAATATGACGACTTCGACGGGGGCGGAGTTGCTGCCCATGCGCGGGCGGCCGTCGGTGCGGAAGGCGTGTGGGGCGACGATCGATTCGTATTCGGCGACTATCATTTTGGTCGTTTGGTCGGCGTTGAGGCCTTGCGATTTGAAGAAGACGATGTCGTCGGCGAGAATCGATGCTTCGTAGCAGACGCGATCGGATTGGAGTGCGCCGAGGAGAGAAGCTTTTTCGGGGATGTTTTTGCACGGATTGCGGACTTGCGAGGCGATGGCGGCGAATGCGTCGTCGTCAATTGGCGCGCGAGCTGTGGGTGCGAGCGTTTGCGCGGCGGTTTGTGTGGCGCATTGCGTCGTCGAAAGGGCGAGTAGTGCAAGGGCTATTTGGAGAAAAAATTTCATCGATGTTGCCGTCGTTTTCGTGGGGGAGTGGGGAATTGCGGGGAAATCTGGGTTAATTGCTCAGTCTTCTTCGTTCGGTGAAGGCGATTTTCCAAGCGTTGGCGTTGGCGTCTTTTATCCATCGATAGCTGATGATGGCGTCGTCGATGTGTGTGGTACCCGTTTCGTCGTCGTATTGGGTGACTTGGCGCGTATGAATCGTGGCTGAAGTCGAGGTGATTTCGGAAAATTCGACGGCTTTGACTTCGATTTGAAGCCGATCCAAGTTCATGGCGCGTTGGGCGTATTCCCTTTCTAGCTCGGGGTATCGCATGCGCTCAAGTTTGAAGTCGTCCATATAGGCGTCGACGTCTTTGTCGACGGCGTGTTTGACGTGGAGGGCGTGAGCGGCGCGAATCTCTTTCGCTTCTTTGGGGAATTTGGCTTCGATTTCGCTCGATGCAACAGAAGACGATTGTTGGTAGGCGATGCTGTCTTCGGATTCGATTTTGACGTCGTCGTCGCGATCGACGGCAAAGGCGGTCGCCGGCGTGGCGGCGATGAAAATGGCGATGGCGATTAAAATTCGTTTCATTTTGCTTTCGCTCTAAGATAATGCGTTCTATGTTAAGAATATCGAATATGATTCAAGATGCATCGACGATGATTCGAGCTGGATCGATGATCCGAGTCGCATTTGATAGGTGCGACGATGGCTTTTGTCGAGTGATCGATCTTGGCGCATCGTTGCAGGGGTGTCGATTATATCACGAGTTGCGGGGTATATCGACGAACAAAAGAGGGTATATCGACGAACAAAAGACCGGTCGGGCGATTGAATGAGATAATCGCTTGGATTTTGGTCATTTGGTGGCGTGATTGGCGAGCCGTTTCGATTTGAAATCGATGGCATTGAACGAGAATCCGGCGACGATGATGGCGATGCCGAGGGCGATATTCCATGTGATGGGTTCTTTGAGGATGGCGGCAGCGAAGCACATGGCGATAATCGGTTTGATGAAGAAGGCGTGGGAAGCGTGGGAAGCGCCGTTTGTTTCGATAGCTCGCATGAAGCACAAGTATCCGAAGCCGGTGACGACGACGCCGGAATAGAGCAAGACGCCGATCGTATCGGTGCCGATGCCTTTGACGATCGGTTCGTCGAGTGCGACGAGGACGATGAGTTCGAAGAAGGCGCCGAATAGGAAGCTGAGGCTGTTGACGGTCATGCCGCCGACGCGTCGCACGACGCGGTGACTCAAAACGGTATAGAGCCCAAACGTCGCCGAAGCGCCTAGCCCCATGAGAATGCCGATGGGCTCATTGCCCGAGGCGAGGTGTAGCGGGTTGGCGACGAGTACCATGCCGACGATGCAAATGGCGAGGACGATGCCTTTTTTGAACGTAAAATGTTCGTGTACGATGAAGTGCGCCAATATCATCGTAAATAGAGGATTGATGGAGATGAGGACGGCGGCGAGGTTTGCGTTGCAGTGGTTGACGCTCAATTGGAATAGCGTCATGCTGATGACGACGTTGATGAATCCGAGTAGGGCGATCGAGCCAAAATCGCGACGCGTGACGTGGTAATGGCGTTTGTACAGGTTTCGAATGGCAAACGGTAGCAAGACGAGCCCACCGATTAAAAATCGAAGAAAAGTGAGTTGAAGTGCAGAAAATTCGCTTCCTCCGATATGGAGTGCAATTTCCATCGTGCCAAAGGCGAATGCCGTGAGCACGATCCAAATGTGTTTCATCATGGAGAGTCCAAACTTCGATGTGACTAAACGATAAGAGCACGTGCGCACCCTCGGGGGTGGGGGCGACGTGCTCGGCAAGGCGTATTGAGCGCACTCTATAGCAAGGAAATGAGCGTTTTGCGAATGCGATTCCGAAAAGTGTGCATTTTATGAATCGCAGTTGACGATTGATCGAAAGATCATTCGTTGCGTTGTGCGCGAATCATCGTGCGCTGTGCTTCGTCGACGGCTAGGCAGAAGTTCCTGAAATCTGCATATTGCGCCGTTTCGATGCGTTGCGACAACAGTTCGATCGACTCGCGGAGTTGGAGTTTATCGCCGTCGAGTGTGAGTTTTCGGGAGAATTTTCCAAACGGCGTATCGATATCGACGTCGTGCAGGGTTTGTGCATTCCAGGTGTAGCCCTCGGGGGCTTTGAGCGATAGCGTTCGGCTCGACAAGACGTCGCCCCCGATGATGACGGGGTATTTTCGCGTCGAAGCGGGGAGTTTGGCGAATTGATCGACGAGTTTATAGGCAAATATATTCGAATTGATGTCGAGCATATTGCCATCGGTGGCGGCAAACGAAGCGATATCGAAGTCGTAGTGTAGTGTGAGAGGGGCGTTGTGGTCGTCGAGTGCGTCGATGGCCAGGTTGGTGAGTTGAATTCGCCCATAATTGCGCGCCAGGCTGTTTTCGATGATGAGATGTGTACGCGTATCGTCGCCTTTGAGCGAGGTGAGGAATCCGCGCATGCTCAATCCGCGTCCGCCGCGCATCGTTTCGCTTGCTTTTGCCGTTGCGGCGCCCGATTCGTCGATTTCGTAGGCGATTTCGATCGTCGGTTGCATGCTAGCGATATCGTCGCGCCGCGACGTAAATGGCTCGATTTTATCGTCGATGGGAATGACCGATTGGCCTTGAAAACTCGTCGGCAGATAGTCGAATGGAATGAAATCTTCCGATCCATCGACGTAGGCGGGCCCTTTTTCGGTTTCGACGACGAGCAATGTGCCATAGAAAGATTCGTATTGTGCGGGCAAATTGGCGCTTTGTTGGGGTGCGCCGACGGCGCGTATAAATGCAAAGTAATTCGTCAGGCCGAGAGCGTCGTATATGGCTTTGAGCGTGATGAGTCGCGAACCGCTGCCGCGCGTAATCGTTTGCGTCGCCGAATCGGAATCGGATGTATGCGTCGCATCGCTTTCGCGAATCGAATTGAGAACGAAGTCGTATGCGATTTGCGCTTTTTTCCACGACGATGACTCGTCGTTGTCGAATTTAATTTGATCGACATAGGCTTGAATATATGGCGTTTGTCGCGTTTGCCTGGCGATCGATTCGCGCAAGGCGCGTTTGATTTCGGGCCATCCCCAAGCGTAATAGAGTTGGATATTGGGAATGAGGTCGAATTCGGTTGGGGCATTGGGTTCTGTGACGAAAGCGGGGCTATTTTTTCGCAAGAAAGTGCACGTCGTCGATTCTCCGCGGCTGGTGCAAGATCTTTCGATATTGCCCGCAGGGCCGGCTTCGACGATTTGGGCATTCCAAGCACTCGGGTATTCGACGACGAATTCGCTGTGCAAGATGGGGGTTTGGTCGGATGCGAAGAAGAAGGCGTCGCTTACGGCTCGGCTTGCGTATGCCGAAATCGGGGGTTCGTAGGTGATGTATTCGGTTTCGACGAAATCGCCAACGGCGAGGTTTGGGGCAGTGATGGAGCTTTTGAAATCGATCGATTCGGGTTCGATCGTTTCGAGCGTGTCGCCTTTGATGGTGCGGACTTTGAGAACGGTGGCAGAATTGGGCAGATAGACTTCGCCGACGGCGTTTTTACCTTCTTTGCTCAAAACGCGCGATATCGTATGGGTTAGTCCGAGTTTTGCGCCGTTTGGCGCGATTTGCATGGCGGCATAATCGAGGATAAGTGTCGATGCGCCAGCTTCGGGCTCTGGGGCGTTTTGTCGTGCCGCCAGATACGCGCGGATCGTCGCAATGCCGTCTTTTCGCAAGTGTTCGAGAGGTCGTTTGGAATCGATTTGCCAGGCGAGGTTTTGAATCATTTCGTCGTTTGGCATGAGATCGACGAGTTTTGCGAGGATTCGTCGAGCGTCGTCGGTTTTGTTTTTGGCGCGTAGCGTATCGACGATGGCCAATAGGGATTCGGTATCGGGTTCGCGATAGATGCCGCGTTTGACTTCGTCGAGGAAGTCGATGATTTGCGATGTGACGTTTGAATCGCCCGATTCAGCTCGCATGAGTAGCGTCGAAACTTTGAGTCTTTCGTCGTTTGGGTAGGCCTTTGCCAGCGTGGCGAGTGCTTTTGTCCATTTATCGGTGGCGTTGGCATTGTCGTCGCCTTCGCGTTGCGCATAAGATCGTATGACGGCGGGGCATCGTCGTGCTTGCGGCGATAAATCTTCGAAAGCGGTGTATTGGTGGCGATTGGTGGCGTTTTTGATGGCCAGCGAAACGGTCGAACACGAATTGGGTTCGAGTTTGGCGGCATCTTTGATGCGTTTTTCCGAGAATCCGCTCCAATCGAGTGTTTGGGCGACTCGGGATTCGAGCAAAGCCGTATCGGCGGTATTGGGCAATTGGGATCGATGAGTATTCCAGAGCAATCGCGCTTCTTTGGGCTGATTTTGCTGTATCATTTCGGCGATCATCGCGCTCGCAACGGCAGTGATCTCTGGGGCTTTCTCGACGAGTTCGTGCCAAATGTGCATGGCTTTTTCGTGTCGCAGCGACGTCGCCAAATCGGCATCGTATCGGTAGCGCAAGGCGCGCCAATATTGGGCGACGACGTCGTCGGGGGCTTTTTCCAAGCGCGAATGGAGAATGGCATCGGCCTTTTCGGCGTGCCCGTCGGCGATGGCCAGTGCCGCCCCATACCATGCCATGAGCGCATTCGACGGATCGAACCCATATATTGCGCCATCGCCTTGGCGCGTGGCGATAACCGAATCGATATCGACGACTTTGCCGACCAACTCGGGCGCCGCAGAACTGATTGCCGTGCCCCCGCGAGCCGCTTCGTCGTCGGAAATTTCTGCAATAGAGGCGCGATCTTGATTCGAAGATTCTTTCGATTTATCGACTTTAACCGGAATCATCCACGCCAAAACAGGCGAGTTATTGTTTGAATTGGGCTGTAATCCGAGTTTAATTCGAATCGAATGCATGCCCTTATCGAGCTTTAACTCGACGGCTAACAGCTGATCTTTGCCCGTTTGCTCAGGGCCTCGGCGTAGCAGTTCCGAATTGTCGACCGATAATGCATAGTATTGATTCGCCTCGACGACGATCAAATACGACCCCGGATTGGCGACTTCGACGACCGTTTCGCCCGCATATATCCCTTGTTTCGACGCCGGCATTGGCGTTTGCACGCCCGGCGTATAGCGAAACGACGTCAGCTGCGCATTGGCATCGTCGATATCGTAGGCATCTTTGAGCCGCAAATCGCCGTCGAAAGGCATCGGATCGTCGAATTCGGCATAAGGATAGGGCGAAAAAGGACCTACCCATTTGAATTGAGTAAGTGGAATTGCGCCATTTGCCGAATAAAATTCTGTGATTTGGTTTTGTCGAATGGCGCGATTTTGCAAAGTGACGAGGCGAGCCATCGAATAGGGATGGATTGCTCGCCATTGTTTGATTTCGTCCCAAGGCAATGGCGTGACAGTTTGGGCGCTTATCATCATGAGTCGCGCGAGCACAATGGCTTCGAAATCGCCGAGGTCTTGTCGGTTATATGCCGAAATATAGCGCGCCATTGCCGTTTTGAAATCGCCGCGCAAAGCGGCGATTTCGGCATAGAGGCAGAGATCGGCGGCTTTTGGCGCCTCGGCAATGGCGCGCCTGAGCGCGTCTTCTGCCTCGTTGAGGGATCCCCGGGCGATTTTTTCGATCGCCAATTGGGTCGAGCTCGACGGCGATTGGCGCGGCTTTTCGATTTGCCAACCCGACCATATCGCTTGTTGAGATGAATGCGTCGTCGCGCACCCCGTCGCCAATCCACTCACCGCCATACAAATCGCCATGAGGCGCAAAATCCATGTATTTTTCATTGTTTTATTCCTTTACGGTGATTTGATATGGCGTGTTGACGGCGCGATCGTAGCTTTGCAAAAAGTCTTGATACGACGCGTAATCTTTTGGGGCGATTTTCGATTCAGAGAGCGAGAGCGATATTTCTGCCGTCACGATATTGCCCGCTTGCGTCGATCGAATCGACCATTGACCATGGGCGTTAGAGAGTGCGGCGGGATCGGGTAATGCGGCTTTTGCGCCTTCGGGCAAGATGAATTGAACGGTTTGAGTGAGGTGCATGGGCGCGATTTGTTCGAGGTCGAATTGTCGCGTCGCCGAGGGCGCAAACGATTGTGCGACGCGCGAAATCTTCGCCCCAGGGCGCACGATCCACGTATTGCCCTCGATTTTGACGATTTGCGAAAACGCCGTTGTCGCCTTGATTCCGAGCGATACATCGGCTTCGAGATCGGCGACATCCGATATTTCAAATGAATCGATTTCGGACCCCGCAATCGCATAAGCATACTCCGATTCGAGTCGTTCATGTCGTAGCGATTCGACTTGATATCGCTCGCGGTAGCTCGGCGCCATCAATCCCTTATAAGTCACGTGATCGGTATATGGAATTTTATCGGTTTGCGTCAGATCGAATGCCCAGCGGTGAACCGACCCATTGTCTTCGGCTTTCGACATGGGCGTTTTTGTCAATCGATAGCCCGCGTGATCGTCGATGATGAGCACGTTTGCCCCTTGATCGAGCGGTGGAAGCTCGCGCGTTCCGCTAAACTCTGCCGTGCCATCGAGGAACATGTCGAATTGCGGTACATAGACGATGGCATGGTCGAATAAATAGGCATTGGGCAATTCCATCGAAATATCGCCGTTTCGCCGTGTCCGAACGAGTACGAAGTTCGTCTCGATTCCCGCCTCGTCGAGCATCACTTTCAACAAACTCGCTTTATCTTTACAATCGCCAAATCGACGCTCGAAAACTTGCGAAACCGGATACGGTTTGTGCCCGTGAATGCCGAATTCCAACGCGACATAGCGCGTCGATTTGACGACAAAACTGTGGATTTTCTTCAATTTCTCGAGAGGATCGTCGATGCCCTGTGTCAATTCTCGCACGGCGTTTTGAATCGCTTCGTCGATGCGCCATTGGGGCTTGGCCAAATCGATAAACCAATCGGCGACGTCTTGCCACGAGGCAAACGACGACGCCAAGACAAACGGCGCCACCTCGGTTATCCCCGGCATGCGGTCTTCTTGAACGAGGCGCGGCGTCGCTTTTTGCTCGTAACTCGTCACGACGAAATCGCCTTCTTTTTTCGTATCTCCGACAAAACCCGAATTTCCTTTCGGATCGCTCAAATAAAACCGAACTGGGAACGACTCGGGCGTAATAACCGTGTATTTTGACCACTGGCGAGGGAACGTCGCTTGCAATTGATATAAATCGCTAAAGTAATTGGTACTGCTCGCGCTCTTTTGCATTTGCGTTCGTTTAAACCGATATTCGATGCGATCGCCGACCGCCAAATCGGGGATTTCGATGACGATTTGGCGTTGATCGTAGTACATTCGGATCGATTCGTCGGCTGTATTATATTCGGTCGTCTTATATAATCGATGTTTTGTGCCGTCTTTTTTCGTCGTAATAACCGATATAATTTCGAGTTTTTCGTCGGTAGGCGAATAATTAATCGGCATGGCTCTAAGCGTTTTGAGCCCCTGTTCGTCGAGGACTTCGAAGGCGATTTGGTTAAACGTCGAAGCGAGCCCATTGGGGAGGATTTTGACGACGCGATTGTCGAGCAATGAGACGAATTGCGTTGCATCGGGCGATGTATTGCCGGGGATATCTTTGACGATATATGGCGCTTCGTAGGCGCTTGCCGCATCGTCGCTCGCGGCGTCGCGATTGGCTAGGCGGCGGGCGATCTCGGCACGTTCGGCGAGTGAATCGTCTTGCGGCACGAGTCGAGCTGCCATTTCGTAGGCGGGTACGGCTTCTGATAGATTGCCCGTTTCCATGCTCCAGCGAGCAAATCGCAACCAACGCGCCGGATCGTTCATTCGCTGCGTCAAATAGACCAAGAATTCTTCTTCGGCATTGGCCTCGATCCACGGATCTTCTTTGGGCGTCGACGGTGCACGCGATCCGCGATCGGCGGCATCGGCACTAGAACCCATCTCTTGCGAAAAACCTTGCCCATACGCCGTGACGATGTCGAGCCAAAATTCCCAAACGTGGTCGTCGTAGGGATGGCGCTCGAGGAATTGTTTGATTTCGCCCTGAATCGCCAGCAATTCGCGACGCGAAACCGCGCCATCGCCGCTCGAAATCGCCCTGCGAAGGCGTCGATCGAGGCGCTCGACGAAATAGACGGCGCTATTCTTTTGCGAACTATAGAGTTTCTCGAGCATATCGCGATATTGGATGATTTTTCCGCGCGATTCCAAGTTTTGAACGACGAGTGGCAAAAGCGACGATTCACACGATGTACACGATGTAAAATCCATATTTTGGAGCGCCGTCATCGCCTGATGCGCATTGAGCTCCGATAGAGCGCGGAGTTTGGCGCGAAGCGGCTCATACGAAATGCCATCGCTCTCGGGCGCTTGTTTTTGCAGTATCGATCGTATCTCGGGCCATTCGTCGACGAAACGCGACCCCGAATCGCCTTGCGACTCGCTATTGAGCACGAGCTCGCGGGCATAGAGTAGATGAATCACGCCATCGGCTGGGCGATGCGCCATCGCCTTGCGCAATATTTGTAGCGATTTCCCCGGGTCTTGGAGCATCAAGATCGCAAGCGCCAAATCGGGCACGGGCAATTTCGCCGTCGCCTCGATATCGTTGAGCAATAAATTGTTGACGATGCGCCCCGCATCGAGTGGCGACTGCGAGAGACGCGCCAAATAGGCGCGATCGGCGATCGATGACTTGTCGACGCGCTCCAGCGGCGAAAAAATCGATCCGACCGACGTCGACGATATTTCGCGCTCTAGCGGCTCTGCAACGACGATGGCGTCGTCGTTGCGAACTTCGAACGAAAGCGGTTTCCCCGTCTTCGCATCGGTCAAAAAGGCATAAAACCCCGGTTGCGTCTCAAGCGCAGCGACTTTTATCGTCAAGATATTCTCGCCACGATGCAACTTGATCGCCCGCCTTTCTCCAAATATCGGCAAATCTTCGGGGCAATCGTCGACTTGCTCATAGACCCGTTTGCCATTGACCCACGCCACGATCGGGCTCACCGACGGCATTTCGATCCATGCATCGATCGTGCTATCGCCCGAGACTTTGCCCTTCTTGCCCTGTTTCGCACGCTTTTCTGCGACTTTCGCCCCCTTACCGCCCGAATGAGCCGCTTTCTCGCCCGTTCCAGCCGCTTTTTCGCCTGAATTAGCCCCCTTTTCTCCCAATCCAGCCGCTTTTTCGCCTGAATTAGCCCCCTTTTCTCCCAATCCAGCCGCCATTTCGCCGTTTTCAGGGTCGTCGATGACGATTCGCGCCGTCAGATACATCACCGAAAACCCCGGGTGATACATGCGTTCTTGCGGCATGATCGCGCCCAAATTCCCCACCGATTCATAGAGCATCCAATTGAGCGCCGGATACATGGCGCCCTCGGTCGCCTTCGACGTATCGAACCCCTCGCGCTCGGGCAAATACGCCTGTCCAAAATCGAACACCGATGCGCATTCATACGGAAACGACACGAAAAACGACGTCACCGCCCCAGGCATCGGCATCTGCTCGCCCCCATGGACGTCGGCATCGATATTGCGCAACCAAGCCAAATATCGCTCGAAATACGGCTGCTGCGACGTCGATCCCCCGTCGATCGATTTCAATATCGCTTCATATAATGCATCGGTCTGCCCCACCGACGCATAAATCTCGCCGCGCTTCATCCAATTCAAAAGCGCCCGAGATTCGCCGATTTCGCGCTCAATTCGCTTCGTTTCTTCGCCTTTTTGGGCATAAGCCTGCCCGCCACACAGCCCCACGAGCAAGACGCCCAATAATATTGTTCTCTGCCATCGCTTCATCGTCTTTCCTTCTTGGCGAAATATCGAGCCCACAGCCTTTCGACTTCTGGCAAAAATGGCTGTCACCCGCTTCGGTTTCTCGCTCCGCTCTTATCACAAATGCGCACAGATGCCCAACCATTCATCCCAACCATCCATCCGATCACCCCCAGACCACTCCCATTTGCTCGATAATGACGCGTTTTAACTCTTTATTCCTCGCCCAATGAGATTATAATTTCGCGCCGACCGTGCGACGTTGCTCCGCGATCCCCCCTCATGATGACGATTCCCCTCTTCGCAATTCGTCGGGAATTTCAATGACTCGTAAGGAATTTCAAATGTCTCTTCCAATCCAAGCAGGCCTTCATCGCAGTTGCTGCCTCGTCGATACACAAGCACTGACCCACAACATGCAAACGCTCAAACGCGGACTCGCGCCTGGTGCCCAAATCGCCGCCGTCGTCAAATCCAACGCCTACGGGCACGACGTGCGCATCGCTTGGCGCGCATTCGTCGAAGGTGGCGCAACATGGCTATGCGTCGACTCGCTCCACGAAGCCGCCGACCTGCGCGACGACGGCTACACGGGCAATCTCTTCGTCATGGGACACGTGCCACCCATGCACGCGCGCACCGCCCAACGCCTCGACGTGCGCGTCATGGTCTACGACAAAGCACAAATCGACGCCCTCGGCGCCGCCGCCAACGACGCCTCGACACCCATCCGACTCATCATGAAACTCGAAACGGGCACGCAACGCCAAGGACTACGCCCCGACGAAGCCCTACAACTCGCACGCTACATCGCACGCTTCCCATACCTCGTCCTCGAAGGCACATGCTCGCACTTTGCCAACATCGAAGACACCACCGACCACTCCTTCGCACAAGCCCAACTCAAAGCGTTCCAAGACGCCAACGACCTACTCGCGCAAAACGGCTTCCGCCCCGCCCTCCGCACCATCGCCAACTCCGCCGCCGGCATACTCTGGCCACACACCCACTTCGAACTCGTCCGCGCCGGCATCACCTGCTACGGCATGTGGCCATCGACCGAATGCTACGTCAGCGCCAAACTCCTCGGCAAAGACGTCGACTTGCGCCCCGCACTCACATGGAAGACGATCATCGCACAAGTCAAAACCGTCGCCACGGGCTCGCTCATCGGCTACGGCTGCACCTACCAAACGACGCACGACACGCGCATCGCCGTGCTCCCCGTCGGCTACTACGACGGCTACGACCGCGCACTCTCAAACCTCGGCTACGTCCTCATCCGCGGCCACCGCGCACCCATCCGCGGCCGCATCTGCATGAACATGTGCATGGTCGACGTCACCGACATCCCCGACGCCACCGCCGGCGACGACGTCATCCTGCTCGGCTCTCAAGACCGCGAAACGATCTCCGCCGAACAACTCGCCGCTTGGGCCGGCACCATCAACTACGAACTCACCACGCAAATTCAAACTTCCGTGCCGCGCATCGCCGTTTAATTCTCACACATCCTCCCCCATCGATATGCTTATATACTCGAATATATCAATTCAATATAAACATGTCGATGTAAATGTTGTTTATATATAGTTTGAATACAAACTCTAAAATCGCCATCTCGTGATATATATAAACATATACAGATGATATCTATTCATATACCGACGATATCTATTCGCATGCAGTTTCTTCTTTTTTGATGCGCGAGCTATGTGCCGCCGCCTGCAAAGCAGTCGGCTTGCGCGCATACGCTCGCGGCTACGCCTATTTGCGCCTATCGGCGCAAATACGGCTCCGCTCATGCGCCTTGGCGGCGCGGCAACCAAGCATAACTCCATATCGCTGTGACATAATGGTGACAACTGAGCGATAGAGCATGGCGCTCTGGTAGGAGGTGCGGTGCCCCAGGGGTACCATCGGTTTTTGCGCCTTCTGTAATCTTTTGCCACGGAGGAGCACATCGTGCTCGCATGCTCATGACAGAATTTAAGCCAAATCGTTACGAAGTCGATCTCGATCGCGTCGCTCATTATAACCAAGATTTGAAAATCAAAACGCTCGCTGAACTCATCCACAACTCGGCTACGCGCTACACCGACCGCCCCTTTTTGGGCGAAAAAGTCGACGGTGCCTATCGCTGGATGACCTACGGCGAATTCGAAGTAGAAATGTTGCGCGTCCGCGCCTTGTTCAAAAAATATGGCATCGAAAAGGGCGATCGCATCGCCATCATTGCCAATAACAGCGTGCCATTTGCACTCGCCGCTTATGCCGCCTATGGGCTCGGCGCCGTTATCGTGCCCATGTACGAAGTCCAAGCAAAAAGCGATTGGCAGTTCATCTTCGGCGACGCCACGCCAAAACTCGCCATCGTCAAAAACGATGCGATCCGTTGCCAAATCGAAATGCTCGAAACCCCTGGGCTCGAACACATTTTCGTCATCGCCCCACAAAGCGCCAAATCGTTCCTCGACGAAGCCCGCGAACTCGAACCACTCGACGCCGCCGACGACGTCGCCACCGAAGACGATTTATGCGATATCATCTATACGAGCGGCACGACTGGCCGCCCGCATGGCGTCGAATTGACGCATAAAAACGTCGCTCACGATATCGTCATCTCGGCGTGGATGTTCGATTACTGTTGCGAAGACCGCGTTTTGTCGTTTTTGCCTTGGGCACACGGATTCGGAAAAACGGTCGATTTCGGCCTATTCCCAGCCCTCGGCGCCGCCGTCGGCCTCGCCGAATCGACGAAGACGATTGCACAAAATTTGACCGAAGTTCGACCCACCGTATTGTGCGCCGTGCCAAAGATATTCAATGGCATATACGAAAAGCTCCATATCAAATTAGAAGGCAAACGCGCCATGCGCGCCCTGTTCGCTCGCGCTCAACGCATCATGCACGAAGCCAGAACGCGAAAACTCCGAAGACTCGAACGCCTCGAATACAAACTCATGGATAAATTGGTCGGGTCGAAGATTCGCGACGTCTTTGGCGGATGCATCAAGTTTTGCGTCAGCGGTGGCGCTTCGCTCTCGCCCGAAATCGCCACGTTTTTCGAAGATTTTGGCATCCGCGTCTTCGAAGGCTATGGCATGACCGAACACTCCCCCGTCATCTCGATCAACTATAACGCCGACAAAATCGGATCGGTCGGCGTGCCTTTGCCCACGGTCAAAGTCGAAATCGAGCCCATCGACGCCGAAGACGCCGAACAAAACGCCTCGGGCATCGGCGAAATCGTCATTTCGAGCGATTGTATCATGCGCGGCTATCACAACGACGGCGAAGGAACGCGAGCCGTCATCGACGAACAAGGCCGTTTGCATACGGGCGATACTGGGTATATCGACGACGATGGATATATATACATTATGGGGCGTATTAAAGAACAATATAAACTCGCAAATGGCAAATTCGTCGTCCCATCGGCGATTGAAACGCGCATTTGCGCATCGCCCGATATCGATTTTGCCATATTATATGGTGCAGGCATGCCCTATAACGTCGTCTTATTGCGCCCTTCGAGCGATTTTATTGCAAAAGTCGTCGCCGCAAATCGCTTGGGCGATATTGCCACCGATGCCCGAGCCGAACACCCAGCAATGCGAGCGGCTGTCGCCAAAGTGCTCGAATCGGCAACACAAGGTTTGCGCGGGTACGAAAACCCGCAAAAATTCGCCGTCATCCTCGACGATTGGTCGATTGCCAACGGCATTCTCACCCCCGCCCTCAAAATAAAACGACGCGAAGTCGAGAAGCGTTACGCCGATTTAATTCAATCGCTCTATAACAACGATTAGCGCATAGCCGTGTTGCCAACGGCCATTCCCCCACGCCAAATCAATCACATCTGCCGTAGGCAGATGTCTATTCCCCCACGCCAATTATCTCACATCTGCCGTAGGCAGATGTCTATTCCCCCACGCCATTTATGGAGAGGGGGGGGCCGATAGGCCGGGGGTGAGGTCCAGTTACCAGAAAACCCCAAAAAACACGATTACGTATTCGGGCCTTCGATCTTGGGCGGAATGAGGAAGTAGGCAATGCCCGAGTTGAGGACAGAACCGTCGCCCAAAACTTTGATGCGAGCTTGTACGACTTGCGGCTCGTTCGTGGCTGGGAAAATGCTTTGGTTTTGGACGGGAACGACGTCGTAGCAAACGCTCGTGCCAGGGAGCAAATCTTTGATGCCAGGGAGATTGCCCGAAGGCGATACTGTATTGGTGATTTTCGTACAAAGCCGACCTTGAACATTGATGCCAGATTTATTGAGCACGAGTTTCTCAATGAGTTTGCTAGCATTTTTATCGATGTCTTCTTTGGTAGTCGTGATTTGGATGGGCATGTTTTTCACCAAATCCATTATACCGCCCCTCACTTCTTCCGCAAAGTTTTTGCCAATTGTATTATAAGAGAACGGTTTTCCCGACGAACTCAATGAACCAGAGTGTTTACCGATGTTATCGGAAACAGCCTTCATGTCGTTGATGTTGCCTGTAGTAGAATTGCCAGAACTGTATAATCCAATCCAACGCACCTTATGCTCAGACATGATTTTGCCAGTTATAACACCTTTATCATTAGTTGACTGCAGGCATAATCGGCTTCCTTCGTTATTACGACATTCTTCTTCATCAAACGCCTGCAAATAGATTTTAATAGCATCGCTTCTATATCCTACACATCCAACTTTGTTAGGACTTGCTGTAACACAATTCATTCCGCTATTTCTCGGTGTACAAGCATTAAGTGACCTAGGATTGCAATTGCATTCTGTAATATCACAATACTTTTTGCCATTATAGGGATTGCTACCCAAGATGGCGCATATTGGCATTTGGTATGGAGGTTCTCGATATCCCCATGTGTCTGCTGGCGACTTTCCAAGTTCGGTAACAGTAGCATTCACGTCAGTTCCAAGAGGAACGGCAACTCGAAAACAGCTAGAACTGCTGTACCATCCAAGACCTGTTTGCATATCGTTAAGGCATCCGTTCCCCGAGGCAGGGTTTTGAATGCATGTATTTTTTGCTGAACAAATGAGATCTTTAGGCGCATTGGCGATATTTGTACAGTCTTTATTTTGAGTACACTTTTTCCCGTAATCTTTGCATTGGAGACCTGTTAATAATGATTTAAGACTTGAACGAAGGGATGCAATTTCTTCATTCATCGTGGTCGAACTATCTATATTAAAAAACAAGTCTACGGTTTGAATTCCCGTTTCGAAGCTCAAAGTTTGCTTTTCGGGGGTTGATTTGGCTAGGTATGGCGTGACGAAGACGAAGTTGCCGCGCGTTTCGGGGTTATCTTTTGGATCTTTGGGGCTTGTGCCCGCGCCGTATTCGATGAGATCGGAAGAGCCGTCGCCATCGGAGTCGTATTTCGTGCGGTCGTAGCCTTCTGCTTTGTGTGCTTCTTCCCATTTGTCGGCTAGCCCGTCGCCATCGGAGTCGAGTTCGAGAATGTCGGGGATGCCGTTGCCATAAGTTTTGGATTCGATGTTATAGGTCGAATCGGGGAGTTTGCCATCGACGATGGGTTTCCCTTCGACGGAATCGGGGATGGTGTCGCCATCGGTGTCGAGCGAATAGCGAGCATAGTGGTCGCCATAGAAGAGCATCGCTTCGATTTTATCGGGGAGCGTGTCGCCGTCGGAGTCTGTGCTCATGTAGTCGGGCTTGTTGTCGCCGTCGCAATCGACGGGGCTTTCGGGCGATCCTTTGATGTTTTTGGGTTCGCCGTCTTTGACTTTGCGGTTGGGGCATTGCCCCGAGAATGTTTTGGGATCTTTGTGCGAACCGAGCGACATGCCCTCGATTTCGGCAGTGTCGACGGCGCCATCGCCATCGTTGTCGTAGTCGATGTAGTCGGCAATGGTGTCTTTGTCGGTGTCGATGGGGGTATTGCAACGCAGCGGGCTATTGTCGTCTGTCTTGTAGTTGGGATCGACGTCGATTGGTTTGGGCCATTGGCCGTTTTGATAGGCGAGTTGTGGGTTTCGGCAGCCTTCAAAAGAGTCGGGGATGCCGTTGTTGTCGGAGTCGGAGTCGCGGAAGTTGGGGATAGTATCGCCATCGTCGTCGACATAGCCTTCGACGGCATCGGGGATGGTGTCGCCATCGCTGTCCCAATCTTTCCAGTCGGGAACGGTGTCGCCATCGGTATCGATATCGAGTATACGTCCTTCGACGTCGTCGGGGATAGTATCGCCATCGAAGTCGTTTTCGCCGGGCTTGGGTTCGTGTTTGCGGCAAGCGCCGACGCCGTCTACCGTTTCGCAATAGAAGTTGTTCTTGGCATCGCAAGACGTCGGCACTTCGACGCCGTTTTGGCAGACGACTTGGTAGCGAATCCCTTGGCAACGCGAAGCGCCTTCTTGGCAACCGGGGGCTTGGCAAGTGCCTTGACCGTCGACGATTTTGCAAACGAAGCCTTCGCCGAGTTCGGCGCAAGGATGCGTTTCGACGATGTGTAAATTCGTGCAGATCTTGAGCGTATTGTCGTCGAGGCAAGTGGTGCCTTGGGCTTCGCACGCTTCGGGAACGACGGGTTCGGGTTTGCACTCGGCGGTGCCGGCTTTGTCGTCGTCGCAAACGGGCGTATCGCCTTCGCACGTTTGCGTTTCGTCAAAGAGACCCGAATCGTTGCACGTGTAGATTTTGCCACCGGCACAATAGCTGTAGCCTTGTGGGCACGTGGCCGAACATGCACTGACGCCGTCTTCGCCTTTAATGCACATGATGGCGTCGTCGTTTTGGCTACAATCGACGTCGACGACCCATTCGAAATCGTCGCTACACTTTTTGAGCACCGCGCCATCGCACTTCGTTTCGTTTTCTTGGCATTCGCGCACGACGGGGTCGGCGCATTTGGCGCCTGTTTCGGTCGATTCGCACGTCGTATTGTAGAGCGTCGCGCAGTTTTCTTCGACCCAGGTGCCCGCATCGGAGCAAGTTTTGAGAACGTCGCCGCTACATTCGGTTTTGTTGGGTTCGCATTCGGGCGCCGGGTCGGTGCCGGCAGCTGTGCACTGTGCCGTGCCATTGACGACTTGGCATTTGGGCGTTTCGCCTTCGCATTTCGTCGAGATTTCGTATTCGCCCGAGCTGTTGCAGACGTTGACGGCGTCGTCGATGCATTTTTTATCGCCCTGCGTGCACTTGTCGGGCGAGGGATTGGACTGGCTATAGCATTTGGCATAGTCGCCATCAGCCTTACACTTTTGATTCGTCTTTGTGCAGTCGGTGAGTTTTGTGTACTCGCCGAATTCGTTGCACACGACGATGACGTCGTCGTCACACTTTTGTGCGCCGTAGGTGCACTGAGCGTTGGGTTGCGGGTCGCTTGAGCCTGTCGAATCGTTCGAGCATGCCCAAAGAGCGCTTGCCGCCATGCAACACGTCAGTATTACCCAAAAGGATTGTCGCTTCATACCTTTCTCCTATCGCGATGATGGTTGAGTGCTTCTTTGAACGTTTAGAAAAGGACAAAAATAACGCCTCAAAGTACGCAGTTTATTCTACCAAAATGAGACAAATTTTTCCATAAGAAATGGCTTAGAATTCTCATAGCCATCGGTTCTTGTCACGGCGTAGCCGTCGTGATACGTTGCGACGAGCGCAAATGTTCGATGTCGCTGGTCGATCGATCGTTGGCAACGGCGTTTTTTACGCCCGAGTTTAGGAGAAAACAATGGTTAAGAAGTTGATGATGGTGGCGTTGGTCGCCGTGGGAATGTTGGCAACGTCGTGTGCGGCACTGCAAGCCAACTACGAAATGGAACAGGCTCGCAAAGCCGAAGAGCGGCAAAATGCCGGCCCCGTGATGGTGGCAACGCCATTTGGCCCGAAATATTGCGGCATGTCGGTTGGACAATTCGACGTGCTTGCACAAGCCGTCGATGCCAAATCGGGCGACGATGCCTATCAAATCGCCTCGTCGGCAGTGCGCACCAATGCCATGACGTCGCAGCAGATTCGCCTCTTGATGAGTTATCTGACGTTCGACGAATACAAAGTCAAACTCGTCAACGATGCTTGCCTCAATTTGTGCGATCCCGAGAACTTCTACAGCCTCTATTCGTCGGTCACGTTCTCGGATAGCCGCGAAAAACTCGCCAATTGCGAAAAACTCTATTCTTCGCCGACGTTGTCGGAATTCGTCAACGGTCAACAATAGCGTCGTATTGCCCTGCCTTGGCAAACGCCGACGACGATGTCGATAGGTGATGTGTATGCCGTCGTCGCCTTTGCCAATGGCCAACCGAATATTACAATCTGAAGATTAAAATCTAATAATCTCAATGGAAAGGTAGCTGATGAAGAAGCATCTGGCGTTGTTTTGCGCAGTGGCGGCGTTTGTTTCGTTTGGTTGTCGCGAAGAGAGCGAAGAAAAGCCGTCTTTCGACGAAGTTGTCGACGTTTGTGGCGATCGACGCGTTTCGGGGCAAGAAGTATGCGATACGGGATTGGACGTCTTATATTCGTGTTCGCTCTTCGACAATACGAAGGCATGGGTGCCCGGTGGGCACGCCATTTGTGCCACAGATTGTTTGGGCTATGCTCGCGGAACGTGTGTCGAAAGTGTGGCGAAGCCCGACCCCACACCCGACCCCGAATTGCAATGTGGCAATAACGAACTCGATGGCGATGAATTGTGCGACGGCGATGCCGGCGCCGGCGATTGCTCGATTCTCGACTCGACGAAAGTTTGGAAGCCAGGCGGCAAACCCGAGTGTAGCGTAGATTGCATGTCGATATCGCGCGGAACATGCACGGAAATGCGCCATTGCGGCAATGGACGGCTCGACGATGAAGAATTGTGCGATGGCGCATTGGGCGATTTGTCGTGCGAAAAATACGACCCAACGAAGACGTGGAATGCCGGAGGGCAGGCGACGTGTAGTCGCGATTGCAAGTCGCTCGAAATCGGAACTTGTGTCGAAGCACCGCGTTGCGGCGATGGTATGAAAAATGGCACCGATGAATGCGATGGCGAAGACGGCCTGCCCCTGACGTGCAAAGACTGGAACGACAGCATCTATTGGAGACCCGGTGGCAAACCTGCTTGTAATGAATCGTGTGAAATCGTTGCCAATACGTGTGTCGCTTATGATTCTGAATCGGTGACATTCGTCAATTGGAACGTGCTATTTGAATACGAAAACCACAATGGCGAAGATCCTTCGTTGTCGGCGTCGGTCGATGAACGCGCATCGAGACTCGCCGAAATTGTCGGAAAGTACGAGACGAAACCCGATTTTATGTCGCTCGTCGAAGTGAGCCCGATTTGGCACTCGCCCGAGAATACCGAGAAATTGCGACAACTGGGCTATGAATGGGCCATAAATGAGAAATCGCCCGGAGACGGCGGCCGCGAGCCACTGGCCGATGTCGTCTATCTTTCGAAGAAATATACACTCGTCGAGACGAACTTTATCAATCTTGAGAAGACAGATGGCGACTTGGTCGGGCGCGATAAGGCCATTGTGCTCTATGCCGTGCTCGAAAGCAAAACTTCGCACGTCAAATATATCGTGTTGGCAACGCATTGGGATGCCAACAACGTATGGGCAGACGCCGATAATAATGGGCCGATAATCAATGCCGTGGGATGGGTCGTCAATCACGAACAAAATCGCGTCGTCGGTGCTAAACAGTCGGGTGAACTCGTCAAATCGCTGCGCGAAAAATACCCCGAGGCTCGCATGATATATGGCGGCGATTTAAATACGGTCGATTTGAATATATTGTTTCAATACCAAGGAATCGAACTCGCCAATACAGCACTAAAGTACTACCTTTCTTCTCAAAAGATCGAACTCGACGTATGCTCGCTGAGCGACTTGCCGTCGTTGATTCAAACGATCAATGGCATATTGAAGAAGGCAAAGAACGACAAAGTGACTTATGCACCATTGCCCGATGATTTCGTGGGGTCGCATGCGCAACTCGTCGCAGAAACGGGATTGACCGACGCGCGGTCGCATGCACTCGAGACGGGGATCGCGACGGCGGAACGAGATACATGGACGACGAGCGATCCCGGAATCCCCGAGTTTATCAAGGCTTTGAACGTGCCCATCGTCATCGATTATGCATTCTTTTCATCCGATAATATGACATTGACGAGTTATAAAGTCATGACAGAGGGCGATGAATGGGGGAATACACGAGAGGCATATATGTATGTTTCGGATCACTTCCCCGTTCGCACGACGTATGAAACGCCATTGTCGTATGAATGAGATGGAAATGATCGAGGCATAGATGGCGAGCAAGTGAGTTAAGATTGGGTGATGCTTGGTGGTTGATAAGCGTTCAGTGGGTTGGTATGATGGGCGACGGACGGTGCTCCTAGCTAAGCTAGGGGATTACGTGAACACCATATTTCTCCGTTAGGAGATGATGAAGGATGGTAAAAATGCGCTCACATTCACAAACCCTAGATGCAGTTAAAGCATTTGTCGATCGTTGGACGGGACGCGGCTACGAGAAGGGCGAAAGCCAGCAATTTTGGACTGACCTTTTGCACGATGTATTGGATATTGAAACGCCAAGCGAAATCATTTCTTTCGAGAGTCAGGTGAAGCTCGCCAGCACGAGTTTTATGGATGGCTATATTGCGCCGACTAAGGTACTGATCGAACAAAAGAGCATCGACAAAGACCTTCGCAAAGGGATCAAACAAAGCGATGGTTCGCTTCTCAATCCGTTTCAACAAGCTAAACGCTATGCAGCGGAACTTCCCGTATCAAAGCATCCGCGTTGGGTGGTCACATGCAACTTCAAGTCGTTTTTGATCTACGATATGGAGAACCCCCACGGCGAACCCGAGGAAGTATTACTCGAAAACCTCGAAAAAGATTATTACCGCCTGCGTTTTCTCGTCGAAGATGGCAAAGCACATCTCAAACGCGAACTCGAAGTATCGATCAAGGCTGGTGAACTCGTTGGCAAGTTGTATGATGCGTTTTTGAAACAATACGGTGGCGACGTAACTCCACGGGATTTGCATTCGCTCAACGTGCTATGCGTTCGCCTCGTCTTTTGCCTCTATGCCGAAGACGCTGGGATATTCTCGAAAGACCAATTTTATTATTACATGGCACAGTACAAGCCATCGCAGATGAATGTTGCATTGAGAGAGCTCTTTGCAACACTCGATACAAAATACGAAGATAGAAGTCGCTTTTTACCGCAAAACTTGAAAGATTTTCCATACGTCAACGGGTCGTTGTTCCAGCAACATCCTGGCGAAGACATTCCACAATTTGATAAGGCGATGTCGGAGCTTTTGCTCAAAGAAGCCTCGCTCGGCTTCGATTGGTCGGAGATATCGCCGACGATATTTGGCGCAGTTTTCGAGAGTACGCTCAACCCAGAAACTCGCCGTTCTGGTGGCATGCATTACACGAGTATTGAGAATATACACAAAGTCATCGATCCGTTGTTTATGAATGAACTGCGTGCCGAATTTGAGAAGATTAAAGAAGAAAAGCACGACCACAAGCGCAGGCAAAAGCTCGAAACGTTTCAGAATAAGCTTGCGTCTTTGACGTTTCTCGACCCAGCTTGTGGATCGGGCAACTTCCTCACCGAAACTTATATTTCTTTGCGTCGCTTAGAAAATGAAGCCATTTCATTGCGATTGAAAGGGCAAAAGCTCCTTGGGCTCGAACAATTGAATCCCATCAAAGTCAACATCCACCAATTCTATGGCATAGAGATCAACGACTTCGCCGTCACCGTCGCCACCACCGCCCTGTGGATCGCCGAAAGTCAGATGATGCACGAGACTGAGCGGATTATTAAATTCGATCTGGATTATTTGCCGCTCAAGAGTTTTACCAATATCCATCTGGGGAATGCGTTGCGGATGGATTGGAATGACCTCACCCGCCCGCAAAGCGGGCACCCTCTCCATTCTGGAGAGGGTGATGGATTCGCTGTCGCTCATCCTGATAACACATACTACAAAGATGGAACAAATAGAGAGTTTGTTACCTATGGGAACAGAATAGATAATGAAAAACTTATATTGGCAAAACAATATAGAAAAGCACCGACATCAAAAGAAGCAGAGGTATGGGAATGGTTGCGCAATAAAAAGATGCTCGGATTAAAGTGGCGACGACAACAAGTGATTAACGGATATATCGCAGATTTTTATTGTACAGAAATTCTAACTGTCTTAGAAATAGATGGAGAAGTACATGATACTCCAGAGGCAGTTGCATACGATGAAATCCGAACAGATTTTTTTGCAAAAAGAGGAATTAGAACTATAAGAATTAAAAACAATGAATGCACATACAATAATGTAAAAAAACTCATTGAGTCTGTCTTGTCCAATCCCCCTCTCCAGAATGGAGAGGGGGTGCCCGCAGAGCGGGCGGGTGTGAGGTCATTCGACTACATCATGGGAAATCCGCCGTTTGTGGGCTATTCATTACAATCGAAAGAACAAAAAGACGATATTCTATCCATATATGTGGATGAAAACGGTAAACCCTACAAAACCGCAGGAAAAATTGATTATGTTTCAGCGTGGTACTTCAAAGCCGCGCAACTGATGCAGAATACAAACACACAAACTGCCTTCGTTTCAACAAATTCCATCACTCAGGGCGAGCAAGTCGCCGCAGTCTGGAAACCGCTTTATGATCGTTTTGGTATTCATATCAATTTTGCACACAGAACTTTTCGTTGGGACAGCGAAGCATCACTCAAAGCGCATGTACATTGTGTGATTGTTGGGTTTTCTACTGGGGACGCAGGCGTCCCGCCCGCAAAACAATACACAATATACGACAATGAACGAGCATTAAATGTGGATAGAATCAATCCATATTTGGTGAATGCAGATGATATTTGGATTGAAAGCAGAAAAGAGCCGCTATGTGAAGTCCCTCTTATGACAACAGGGAACAGACCTGCAGATGGTGGTCATTTGATTATTGAAGCAAATGATTATGATGAGTTTGTAAATAAGGAACCACAGTCAAAACGGTATATAAAGAGACTTATCGGTTCAGAAGAATTTATTAATAATAAAATCAGATATTGTTTATGGCTTGTAGGAGCCTCTCCAGCTGAATTGCGAAAAATGCCTGAAGTTCTAAAACGTATCGAGGCATGCAGACAAGACAGATTGAGTTCTCCAGATAAAGGTAGACAAAAACTTGCTGATACCCCGCATCTGTTTAGAGAAACGCAGAATCCAGAACAATTTATGGTTATGCCCAAAGTGAGTTCAGAGAATCGTAGATATGTTCCAATGGGTTTCTTTGATACAAATACAATTTCTACCGATTTGAACTTTATTATTCCTAATGTCACACTGTATCATTTCGGCGTTCTCACATCCAATGTCCACATGGCATGGATGCAGCGAAAGTAACAGATTTATTGTCTGTATCACAGGATACAATTTCTTTAGAATCTCCTACAGGAGATGAAGAAGATAGCACTTTAGGTGATTTTATTAAAGATGATTCTATTAAAGGTCCAGAAGATGTTTTTAAGAGTGAAGCTTTGAAAGATCAGATTGATAAAGTGTTGAAAGAATTACCTGAAAGAGAAGAAGCGATTGTTCGTATGCGTTTTGGATTAGATGGCACAGGAACAGTGAAAACTTTAGATGAAGTTGGTAAAATATATGGGATTACTAAGGAAAGAGTCCGTCAGATTGAGAATAAAGCGATGAGAAGATTGAAAATGATCATCAAGACAAAAGAAGAATATACGGACTTAGATGAGGAGTGAGGAATGGACGCAGTAAGGGAAAAACTAATTGAATTAGAGAAGCAATATAATGAAATCAGTGATCAGCTGATTAGTGATGAAGTCATTTCGAATCCTAGAAAGATTACAAAGCTTTCTAAGGAACAGGCACAGTTGAGTGGTTCTGTAGAAGCCTGGCATGAATTACAGGAATTGGATTCTAGAATCATGCAGGCAGAAGAAATGCTTACAGAAGAAGATCCTGAAATGAAGGAAATGGCACAGATTGAATTAGATGAATGTGTTCCTGAAAGAGAAGCACTTTTAGAGAAGATT
>OQWM01000516.1_pt1 | contig 24779 bp, 23 predicted proteins | sample 1691531 | NCBI WGS metagenome assembly OQWM01 (sample SAMN03418257, study PRJEB22391) | human gut metagenome | biome: human-gut; feature: organic feature; material: feces | host: Homo sapiens | place: Tanzania | collected 2013-01
ACTCGCTACCTCCACCTTGGCAAGGTGGCGCTCTACCGGATGAGCTATGCCCGCACACGGAACGAGATAAATGATACCACATTTTTCGGATTTGTCAAGCACAATTTGTCTCGTTCCTCAATATTTACTTATTATCGCTGATATCTCCGAAGCCCTTACCGAAAACATTCTTTGCATCGGTTATGATAAAGAAAGCATTTTCGTCGATATTCTTGATGATCTTTCGGATATCGGCAATCTGAGTGCGCTTTACTACGCACAGCAGCACCTGCTTATTCTGATGGGAATATGCGCCCTCACCCTCAAGGATGGTAACGCCGCGGTGCAGTCTATCCGTTATATCCTTTACGAGCTGATCGCTTTTTTCGCTGATGATATAGCAGACGCTCGAGTTATCAATACCGTAGAGCACAAGGTCTATGACCTTTGAGACGACGAACATCGTGATAACGGCGTACATCGCGCCCTCGACCTTTTTGAAGATGATTGCAAACGCGATTATTATGACCGCATCCGTCAGCAGTATGAGCGTTCCGAAGTTTATATACGGGAATTTCAGGCGCACGAATTTTGCGATTATGTCCGTACCTCCGGTCGTAGCTCCGGCGTAGTAGATTATGCCGAGGCCGAGGCCCTTAACGGCGCCGCCAATAATGCAGGCAAGCAGCATATCATTCGTCGGGCAGTATTTTACCAGCGCCAAAAGGTCAACAAGCACGGATGACAGCAGCATTCCGACAAGCGACGCAACAATAAATTTCGTACCGAAATGCCGCCAGGCGATTATAAAAAGAGGGATATTCAGAACGATGGTCATAACGCCGACGGGCAGGCTCGTAAGATAGTTTATGATCATCGCGATACCGCTGACGCCGCCGACGATAATTGAGTTGGGGTACAGGAAAAACTGAAAGCCCGCGGCAAACAGCGCCGAGCCCAGAACTATAAGCGCATACTGAACGAAATACTCACTTGCTTTTGTTGTTTTCATAACGCCCTCCTCAGTCGATAAGCGACATTTGAGTCTCTCCCCTGTCCTCGTCCTTGAGCAATGCTCCGGCGGCAGGCAGGCTTCTGACTCTGTAACGCGAAATGTTTTTGATAGCGGTATCCGCCAGAGGCGCCGCCGAGACAAGCTTATGATTCTTCTTCAGGTTCATTGCCGCAACGCCCTGCGTGGTGCGGCTGGTTTTCAGCTGCAAAAGCGTTGTGTTAAAGACCATAGCGCGTCCGTCGGACGAGAACAGCGCCATGTCGATCTCCTCGCCTACCATACAGACTGCGGCGAGAGGACTCTTGTCGCTGTAAGCGTTTATGAGCTTTTTGCGGTTTGTCTTAGTCTCGTAGCTTGAAAGATCAAGGCGAGCAGCCTTGCCGTTTTCAAAGAACAGCAGAAGGTTTTTACGATAGTTGCCGGGACATATAACCTCAAGCACTCGCTCGCCCTCATCCATGCTGAGCTTTGTCGGCAGATATGTGCCGAGAGCAGAGGACTTGGTGTCGTCAAAATCGGAAAGACGCGTCTTGTATACCTGCTGGCGGTCGGTGAATATCAGCAGCTCCGTGCGATTTGTCGCCTCAAAGCTCATGCGCAGTGCATCACCGTCCTTAAATTTCTGCTCGCTGTTCATACGCAGGGACAGTGGGGTAATCTTTTTAAGGTATCCCTCATTTGACAGGAATACTGTCACGGGGTAATCCTCGACCGTTTCGCTCTCGACATACTCCTCTATCTCAGAAGCATAGACGATGCCTGTTTTTCTCGGCGAGGGGTACTTTTTTATTATTGCCCTGAGCTCGGATATAATAATGCTTTTTATCCTCCGGCGGCTCTTGAGCGTCTCTTCAAGCTCGGCAATAGCCTGCTCGAGCTCCTCGATCTCGGCGGTGCGCTTGAGGATATACTCGCGGTTTATGTTGCGCAGCTTGATCTCCGCTACATATTCGGCCTGTATCTTATCGATTCCGAAGCCCATCATCAGGTTCGGAACTACCTCGCTTTCAAGCTCTGTATTGCGGATTATCTCAATGGCCTTATCAATATCCAAAAGAATCATTGAAAGGCCCTGAAGCAGATGCAGCTTGTCCTTTTTCTTTGTAAGGTCAAAATACACGCGGCGTCGGACGCATTCTATGCGCCATGCCGTCCACTCGCTGAGTATCTCCCTGACGCCCATGACTCGCGGATTTCCGGCAACGAGGATATTGAAGTTGCACGGGAAGCTGTCCATAAGCGGGGTGAGCTTAAAAAGCTTCTGCATGAGCTTTTCGGGATCGGTGCCGCGCTTAAGGTCAATGGCAAGCTTCAAACCGCTGAGGTCTGTTTCGTCGCGCATATCGTTTATCTCTTTGACCCTGCCGGACTTTATGAGCTCGGCAACCTTATCGACAATCGCCTCGGAGGTCGTCGTATAGGGAATCTCGTAGATCTCTATGATATTCTCTTTTTGCAGATAGCGCCATCTTGAGCGCAGCTTGAAGCTGCCGCGCCCGGTGTTATAGATATTCTCCATCTCCGCTCGGTCATAGATGATCTCGCCTCCCGTGGAGAAATCGGGCGCCGGCATGGACAGAAACAGGTCGCACTCCGGATCCTGGAGATACTCTATCGCAGCGCGGCAGGTCTCTTCAAGATTAAAGCCGCATATCTGGCTGGCCATGCCGACCGCGATACCTGTGTTGCTCGAAACGAGGACATTGGGGAAGGTAGTCGGCAAAAGTGCTGGCTCCTTCATGCTGCCGTCGTAGTTGTCGTTAAACTCAACGGTGTCCTTGTCGATATCGCCAAAAATATCCGCGCAGATAGCCGAAAGCTTTGCCTCGGTATATCGGGACGCGGCATAGGACATGTCACGCGAATACACCTTGCCGAAGTTGCCCTTGGAGTCGATAAACGGAGTCAAAAGTGCGTCATAGCCCTTTGAAAGGCGCACCATCGTTTCGTATATCGCAGCGTCGCCGTGAGGATTAAGGCGCATCGTCTGTCCGACGATATTCGCGCTTTTTGTCCGTGCGCCGCTTAAAAGCCCCATTTTGTACATCGTATAAAGCAGCTTTCTGTGCGAGGGCTTGAAGCCGTCTATCTCCGGAATGGCGCGGGATATTATAACGCTCATGGCATAGGGCATATAGTTTTGCTCGAGCGTTTCGGTTATCGGCTGCTCAAGGACCTCGGCGCGCAGGCCGATGACGTTGGGATTATTGAATTGTTTCTTTTCGGGTACCTGTTTTTTAGCCATAAACTATCCTTTCAGCGCTTTTTGCCCTTTGTTTTTGCGCCGGTTATGAGATTTCTTCTGCATCTCGGGCAGTTGACGGCCTTGAACAGACCGAGATATATGCGCTTGCCGCAGTTAGGGCATTTGCAGTATACCGCGATGACTATAAAAGCCGTGACGAAAAACGCCACCGATATGAATGTCGATACGACTCCCGTCTGACTGCCGCTTGCGGCTATTCCGACAACGCAGAACACCAGGCACATGGCAAGCAGGAATTTCACCAGATTACGAGCTTTGTCAAATTTCATTTTAAATCCTCTCTCATGAGATATCGGCCATATCCAGATACAGATAGCCGTTCTCGGCAATGTGATTTTTGCGGCCTGCAAGATCGTCTCCAAGCAGCAGATCAAACATCTGAGACATGCGCTCGGCCTCCTCCGGCATGACCTTTATAAGGCGGCGAGTCTCCGGATTCATCGTCGTCATCCACATCATGTCCGGATCGTTCTCGCCGAGACCCTTGCTGCGGTTTATCGCCGCCTTAGCCCCGCCAAGGCCGGAAACGATCTCGGTTTTTTCCTTGTCTGAATAAGCAAAATATGTCTTACCCCTGCACTCGATCTCGTAAAGCGGCGACTCGGCAATGTAGACATAGCCCTCACGGATGAGCGTCGGCACAAGGCGGTAGATCATCGTAAGTATAAGCGTGCGGATCTGGAAGCCGTCGACGTCGGCGTCGGTGCAGATTATGACCTTGCTCCAGCGCAGATTGTTAATATCGAAGGCGTTTAAATCCTTCTGCCCTTTGGCCTGAACCTCGACGCCGCAGCCGAGTACCTTGAGAAGGTCGGTTATGACGTCGCTTTTGAATATGCGCACGTAATCGGCCTTTAAGCAGTTGAGTATCTTGCCGCGCACGGGCATTATGCCCTGAAAATCCGCGTCGCGGGAGAGCTTGCACGCGCCCAGCGCCGAATCGCCCTCGACGATATATATCTCACGCTTTTCCGGATCACGGCTGCGGCAGTCAACGAATTTCTGCACGCGGTTTGCTATGTCGATGCTGCCGGAGAGCTTTTTCTTCATGCCCTGACGCGTTTTTTCCGCCGCCTCTCGGCTGCGCTTATTTACCAGCACCTGCTCTGCGATCCTATCCGCCTCGGGCTTGTTTTCTATGAAATATACCTCGAGCTTTTCCTTGAAGAAGTCGGTCATCGCCTCCTGTATGAAGCGGTTGGTTATGGCCTTCTTCGTCTGGTTTTCATACGAGGTCTGAGTAGAGAAGCAGTTTGTTACGAGAACCAGGCAGTCGGCAACATCCTGAAAAATTATCTTGCTCTCGTTTTTCTGATACTTGCCGATCTTTTTTATGTATGCGTCGATAGCGTATACAAACGCGCTGCGCGCGGCCTTCTCCGGTGCGCCGCCGTATTCCAGCCAGGATGAGTTGTGGTAGTATTCTATTGCCTTGACCTTGTTAGAAAAGCAGAAAGCGGCCGAGAGCTTGACCTTGTATTCGGGCTTGTCCTCTCTGTCCCTGCCGCGGCGCTCGGCACTTATGAAATAGGGCGATGTAAGCGGCGAATCATGGGCGATCTCGCTTACATAGTCGAGGATGCCGTTTTGATAGACATACTCCGTTGCGTCAAACTTATTGCCGTTCTGATTGCGGAATCGGAAGGTGACCCCTGCGTTCACGACGGCCTGACGGTGCAGGGTGTCCTTGAAAAACTCCTCCGGTATGTCGATATCCGTAAAGACCTCGAGGTCGGGACGCCATTTTATCGTTGTGCCGGTCTTTTTGCGGTCGGACGGACTCACTGTCAGCTCTTGGCCCTTTTTGCCGACGACCTTACCCTTTTTAAAGTGCAGCTCATACTTATTGCCGTCGCGCCAGACGGTGACATCCATATACTCGGACGAATACTGCGTAGCGCAGGAACCGAGACCGTTAAGTCCGAGGGAGTACTCATAGCTCTCGCCCTCATTATTTGCGTACTTGCCGCCAGCGTACAGCTCGCAGAAAACGAGCTCCCAGTTAAAGCGCTTTTCTTTTGCGTTCCAATCCATCGGGCAGCCTCGGCCGAAGTCCTCTATCTCAATTGATTTATCGGCGTAGCGCGTGAGCGTTATAACATTGCCGTAGCCCTCGCGTGCCTCATCTATAGAGTTTGAAAGTATCTCAAACACGGCGTGCTGGCAGCCGTCAAGCCCGTCAGAGCCGAAAATAACGCCCGGGCGTTTTCTGACTCTGTCCGCTCCCTTGAGCTGTGATATACTGTCGTTACCGTATCCTGCGGTGGTTTTAGTCATTTAAAATTCCTCTCAAATACAACATCTTGCGTAAAATTGCACACATTTTCAGATTATATAGTATATAACACAGCTCAAAAAAAATCAAGACACAGCAAAACGGAGGCAGATGATTTTCTTTTCATCTGCCTCCGCCGTCGGATGAAATGCCTTTCGGCTTATCCGGCTCGACGAAATTCAATGCGTTCTTATCGCCTGCGCAATAAGCCCCGGCATTTCACCCGGCGAGTCTTTCAGACTTCTGTCTCGGGTTCTTCGTCTGCTTGTATTATATGAAGCGTCTCATAATATAAACACGGTAATTTTTGGCGTTTAAATTCCGGTCAAGCCGAATATACTATTAAAAAACACAAAGGAGACTGTAAGCATGACGAGAAAAGAAGAAAAAAGACTCAAAGCCGAGTATAAGCGCCGCCTTAACGAGGTAAACGATATACGCCTGCAGCTCAGGCGCGCATACGCGGCATTTGACAATACGACAGATTGTGATATGATGGACGCATGCATCTATGAGATCAACGCGCTCAAGTCAAGGTACAACAGCGCCGTTGTAAATGTCAAAAATCTGATTTCTTAGGAGGATATATGGACGCGTTACATACCGTATTGACCGTAGTCATTGCAGTATTGCTCATATGGCTTGTCATAAAAATCTTCGCAACACCTATAAAATGGGCACTCAAGCTGCTGCTGAATGCTCTTTTGGGCTTTGTCATGCTGTTCATTTTCAATTTTCTCGGCGGATTCATCGGTCTTTCCCTCAGCGTCGGCTGGATAAGCGCCATTGTAGCGGGCATTCTCGGAATTCCGGGCATAATCCTGCTTCTGCTTATCGAGAATTTCTTCATGTGAGGAGCGGCAAATGAAAAAACTGCTGAAGAAAATATATAGCCTTTTCCTCCCTCACGGGACACGCTCATTTTGGAAATACAGACGCAGAATTCTTTTCCCTAAGGGCATACAGAAGATATTTAAGCCTTACTACTCGCTGAGAGCTCAATGGACGCTGGATAAGCTCAATTCGAGCATCCCGATAACCGAACGCATAAGGCCGTTTCAGGCGCCGCACGGATTGTGCGGGATCTTTATATCCTATGGTGCCCGTGTCGGCAAGGGCTGCACGATATTCCAGCAGGTAACTATCGGTTCAAACACCATGCCCGGCAGCAAAAAGCGCGGCGCACCTGTGATAGGCGACCATGTCTATATCGGCGCGGGAGCCAAGATAATCGGCGGTATCACCATAGGAAACGATGTGCGCATCGGGGCAGACTGCATAGTGACCGATGATATTCCCGCAAACAGCACCGTTGTCATGGAGAAGCCGCGCGTTATAACATACGCTGAGCCGCGTGACAACACCTTTGTTTCATGGGATGATTACAGCGCGTCGCTTAAATGATCAAAAAACGGACTGGTGAGCAGTCCGTTTTTTTACTTTAAGAGCTTTAAAGCCTCGGAGACCTCCTCAAGCCTCATGCTGTGCGAGGCCTTGACGAGCACCGTATCGCCTTTTTTTATAAGCTTCGGCAGCTCGGCTATGAGCTGCGCATTGCTGTCAAAGTGCAATGAAGCTATGTCCTCCGCGGCGCGGGCAGTGTTTTCGGACATTTCTCCGACACAGAGCAGAAGCTCCACCCCGTGCGAAACGGCGTATCTGCCTATATCCGCATGGCGCTCGGCGCGAGCCGTACCCATTTCGAGCATATCGCCCAATATACAGACCTTACGGCCGCGGCTTGCACACATTGAGTCTATCGCACATTTGACCGAGTCTGGGTTTGCGTTATAGCAATCATCTATTACGGTGATAAAGCCGGTGTCAATAACGTTTGCGCGGCGGCCTACAGTCTCGTAAGACGCTATGCCGCGTATGATCTCATCGTCGCTTAATCCGAACTTCATGCCCACTGCTGCCCCCTCAAGCGCAGCGTAGACCATGTGGCGGCCATAGGCCGGTATCGAGACATGTATACGCCGTTCTCCGGACACTATATCACAGGTCTGCATGGCCGCACTTTCGACTCTGATATTTTCAGCCCTGACGCCGGCATTATCGCCAAGGCCATAGAGCACTTTTCTTTGGCGGCAGTCGCACGCACAGAGAAGATCATCGTCTGCATTTAAAACCACCGTGCCGTCACATGGCATGTATTCAAGCATCTCGGTTTTGGCTTTGAACACGCCGGTACGGTCGTGCAGCCTGTCAAGGTGGGCATTTCCGATGAGAGTAAAAACGGCGTCGGTAGGCCGCGCCATCTGTGCGAGGCGGCTCATCTCTCCGAAATCGGAGATCCCCATTTCTATAACGGCGGCCTCGTGCTCCGGCTCTATGCGGAATATCGTAAGCGGTACGCCAAGCTCGTTGTTTAGGTTCTTATCCGTTTTTAAAACATTAAAGCGCTGCGACAGAACGGCGGATATCATTTCCTTAGCCGTCGTCTTGCCGACAGAACCGGTTATGCCGATAACGGGAATATCGAGCATTTTTCTGTACGCCTCGGCCAGCCTTGCCATTGCCTTGGCAGTGCTGTCAACGACTATAAGGCAGCCGGGAGCGCCGGGTATGTCACGCTCGACAAAACAGCATGATGCACCGAGCTCAAAGGCTTTATTTATATAGTCATGTCCGTCGGCACGCTTGCCAACTATGGCCGCAAAAGCGAAGCCTGGCATAACATTCCTGCTGTCTATAACAAGCCCTTTAAGCTCAAGCCCGGCGTCGCCGCTGCCGGACAGTCTGCCGCCGACTGCTTCGGCCGCCTGCTTAACACTTATACCCTTCATTCATACTTCTCCATGGAAAGTCTTATTATCTTCTCGCACACCTCGCCGAAGCTGAGCCCCTGCTCCCTTCCCATTTGCGGTATCAGGCTCGTCGGGGTCATGCCGGGCAGGGTATTTGCCTCAAGGCAGTATATTTCACCGCTTAAGCTATCCATGAGAAAATCGGCGCGGCAATAGACGTCGATCATAAGAGCTTCGCTCACTTGCTCTGCAAGGCACTGAACGCGGCGGGTATCCTCCGTGCTTATAGGCGCGGGGCATATCTCCTCCGTAAGACCCGCCTGATACTTGTTTTTGTAGTCATACCAGCCGGTTTTGGGGATTATCTCGATAACGGGCATCGCCTCGCCGCCCATGACGCCGACGGTGAGCTCACGTCCCTTTATAAAGCGCTCTACAAGAACGCGGTCTTCGTATTTGAATGCAAGCTCAAGCGCCGCCGCATACTCATCCTCGCTTGCGACCATGCTCGTACCTACGCTCGAGCCGCCGCTGCAGGGCTTAACGACGCAGGGGAAGCCGACATTTTCGATCTCCCCTCCCTTTTTGAGCACTATGCCCTCGGGAACCGGTATGCCGCTGTGGCTCAGCATGATCTTTGTTATCTCCTTGTTCATCGCTATCGCGCTGCCGAGATAGCCGCTGCCGGTGTATTTAATGCCGTGTACGTCGAAGGTGGCCTGCAATTTGCCGTTCTCGCCATCCTCGCCGTGCAAAGCGAGAAAGCTTATATCCGCTGCCCTGCAGATCTCGATGACGTTTTTGCCTATCCTGCTTCCGTCTCCCTCGGCAATCAGCTTCGCGATATCGGGAGCCTCCTCCTTTACGGAATACCTGAGATCCTCCTGCTCACGCTCGAAAAGCTCGGCGGGATCGTCATAGTCTCCGGCATAGCCGCAGTACAAATCAACTAAAACGACCTTGTGACCGTGCTCGCGCAGTGCGCGCGCAACGCAGGTACCGCTTGTGATGGAGACATCGCGTTCGTTTGACAGGCCGCCGCAGACAACAGCAATTTTCATCTTTCCTACCTCCTTCAACAATTACCCGATGATTATACCACAAGCGCAGCGGCTGTTCAAATATATATTGAAAAAACATGGCGCTGTGTGGTATAATTCTTTTTTGTAATCTTAAAGTAAGGTCGTTGTGTTTATGAATTATGTAGTGGTCGATTTAGAGTGGAATCAGGCAATGAGCTCAAAATCCTCCGTATTCAACAAGCTCCCCATAAAGCTCAGGGGAGAGATTATTGAGATCGGCGCGGTCAAGCTCTCGGAGGACATGAAGCCTGCCGAGGAATTTACTGTAGATGTAAGGCCCGTTTATTTTAAACGGATGCATTATAAGGTCAAGAAGCTCACCGGCTTTGACAAGGAGCGTCTCGCCCTCGGGCGCAGCTTTCCCGATGCCTTTGAGCAGTTTAAGCAGTGGTGCGGCGAGGACGTCACCTTTCTGACCTGGGGCTGCGACGACCGCGGTATTATGGAGCAGAATATTATTATCCACGACCTTGACTGGGACTGGATTAATTCCTGGATAAACCTTCAGCTCATCTATAATATGCAGACCGACGGCGACAAGAATCAAAAGTCGCTCGCCACGGCGATGGAGCATTTCGGGATAGAGCAGACCCGCATTGCCCACGACGCCCTGGGCGACGCATACAACACGGCGCTTGTCTGCTCGAAGCTTGATATGCAGCTCGGCCTTGAGCAGTATGACGAGGCGTCACGGATGCTCAGCACCCGTCGTTCAAAACGGGACAGCGCCGATGATAACGCGCATGATGCGCTGGAGCATCTCGTTTTCCCCGGCTATATTTCAAAGGCGGATGCATTCGCCGATGAAAAGCTCACCTCTGTCCCCTGCCCAAAATGTCAGGGCCGGCTCGAAGCACACCGCTGGATCAACCAGGGCGATCAGCGGTATATGAACCTCCTCAGCTGCCCAGACTGCGGAAGCTTCCTGGTCAGGCTCAAATTCCGCAAGCAGGAGGATAACTCGTGGTCGGCAAACAGACTCGTTTATGAGGCCGACGACAGCATGATAGACTTTTACCGCAGCAAGGCCGCACTGTCGCGCCGCCGCGGGCGCGGTCACTCCAGAAAAAAAAGCCGTCCGGCTACAAAGCAGTAGTAAAAAATCTCCCGATAGTTCGGGAGATTTTTCTTATCTGCGTATCACTATATCATCCTTTGATTTGTATATCCCGTCCTCAGGGATTACTCCGCGCACGCAGGAGGTAGGATAGACGCTGGCTCTGCGGCCAAGCACCGTTCCGGGATTGAGAACACTGTTGCAGCCGATCTCAACATAGTCGCCGAGGATGGCCCCGACCTTTTTGCGGCCGGTCTCTATTAGCTCATCGCCGTTTTTTATGACTACAAGGCTCTTGTCGCTTTTAACGTTGGAGGTTATCGAGCCGGCTCCCATATGCGCCTTATAGCCGAGTATGGAGTCGCCGACATAGTTATAGTGCGGAGTCTGCACATTGTCAAACAGCACGACGTTTTTAAGCTCAGTTGAGTTTCCCACAACGGCGTTTTTGCCGACTATCGCGCTTGCGCGTATAAATGCGCAGTGGCGCACCTGTGCTCCGTGGTCAATGATGCATGGCGAGCCTATGTACGCCGAGGGGAAAACCTCCGCATCCCGCGCTATCCACACGCTCTCGCCGCGCTTTTCATACTCCTCCTCCGGCAGTGTGCTGCCGAGAACAGTGATGAAGTCTGATATATCGGCCAGCACCTCCCAGGGGTAGGTCCTGCCCTCAAAAAGCGGTGCGGCTATGGTTTTGCTCAGATCGAGCAGGTCATTAATCGTATACATGTCATTTCACCTTGATAAGTCTGCCGCTGCAGCGCATAGCGTCGATTATATAGTCAACGCACTCCTCGCACTGTTCAGGGGTCTTAGCCTCGGCCATCACGCGAAGAACCGGCTCCGTGCCGCTCTTGCGCAGAAGGATGCGTCCATCCTCGCCGAGCCTTGCCTCCATGTCGGCAACGGCCTTTTTCACCTCGTCGCAGGTGAGCGTTTCGTCCTTATCGGCAACAACGACATTCTTGAGAAGCTGCGGATACATGACGACGGGCGCTGCCAGCACCGAAAGCGGCTGCTTGCTCTCGCACATGGCCTCCATGATTTTAATAGCGGTCAGTATTCCGTCGCCTGAGTTTGCGAGACGGCCGAAAATGATATGACCGGACTGCTCACCGCCGAGGATATATCCGTTTGCGCGCATGTTTTCGGCAACATATTTATCTCCGACGGCCGTTTTTTCATAGCCGATTCCCAGCGCGTCAAGAGCTTTATACAGTCCCATATTGCTCATGACCGTTGTAACAATCTTCTTTTCGCCGAGTATTCCGCTGTCGCGCATATATTTGCCGCAAACATAGAGGATATGATCGCCGGTGATAACATTGCCCTTTTCGTCGACGGCCAGACAGCGATCGGCGTCGCCATCGAAGGCAAAGCCGACGTCGAGCTTGTTGTCGAGAACAAACCTCTGCATCTGCTCGATATGCGTCGAGCCGCAGTTTACGTTAATATTTATACCGTCGGGGTTATTTGATATCACATATGTGTCGGCTCCCAGTGCGTCAAATACGCTTTTTGCCATCATCCATGTCGAGCCGTTGGCGCAGTCAAGGCCGACCTTCTTGCCCTTATATGAGCGCGTCGCAAGCGAAATGAGAAAGCCGATGTAGCGATTGCGGCCGGCGGAATAGTCCACGGTACGGCCTATCTTCTCTCCTGTTGCGTAGGGCAGGCAGTCCTTTTCGCCGGCACCTACTCTGTCAATATATGCCTCTATCTCATCAAGAAGCTCATCGCCCATTTTTTCGCCATTGCCGTTTATAAGCTTGATGCCGTTATCGTAATAGGGATTATGGCTTGCCGATATCATAATGCCGCAGTCGAAATCATCCGCACGGGCGACATACGATACGCTCGGCGTTGTGGTCACATGCAGAAGATACGCGTCCGCGCCCGAGGCCGTAAGGCCCGCGCACAGAGCCGATTCGAGCATATAGCTTGAGCGGCGCGTGTCCTTGCCGATGACGACTCTCGCCTTTTTATCCTTGCCGTAGTACCAGCCGAGGTAGCGGCCTATCTCAAGCGCGTGCATAACGGTCAGGTCGACATTAGCCTCTCCTCTGAAGCCGTCAGTGCCAAAATATTTACCCATTGCCTTCTCCTCGGTTTATTTAATCTTTTCGGCTGCTTCGTCATCAAGCAGGAGCGTCATGTTCATGTGCATCTGAAGCATCGCTGCCGGAACGTAGGTCGACGTTTTGCCGTAAACGAGCTGATGGATTATTTCCGCTTTCTCACTGCCGAAGGCGACAAGAATCACATTTTTTGCCTCGCAGATGGTTTTAAGACCCATGGTCACAGCTTTTTCTGGAACGCTCTCGACGCCGCCGAAGAGATATGCGTTCATCTGCTTGGTTTTATCCGTCAGGAGCACGCTGCGCGTGTAGGAATCGTAAGGCGTTGCCGGCTCGTTAAAGCCGATGTGACCGTTCGTGCCTATGCCGAGAACGGCAAGCTCAAGTCCGCCGCAGGCGGCAATCTCTGCGTCGAATTTATCCGCATTTTCTGCGGTCGGCGTATATATCTTCGTTATACCGGCTTTGGAATAAAGCTCTTCGTTCAGGCGGTACGCGCAGGAGCGTTTATCGTCTGCTTCAAGCCCCTCGTATTCGCAGACGGTAAATGCCCTGCACTCGGCAAGCTCCTTAACGTCCATCGCTGCAAGGGCTTCGTACACTCGCTTTGTGCTTCTTCCTGCGGCAAACGCTATTGCGCAGCCGGGGTGAGACTTGGCGTGCTCAGCTATCATGGACGCAGCAATGCCGCTTATTTTATCCGCACTGTCAATTATGATCTTCACAATGAAACATCCTTTCCTAATAATTTATGCGCCATCGGTAAAAATACCAATGGAGGCGATATGTTTGGCTATTATATTCATCCGCACCGTAATATTGTATTTTGCAATACTTGTTTCAATGCGAGTTATGGGCAAGCGTCAGCTCGGAGAGCTTGAGATCTCCGAGTTCATCGTAGCGGCGCTTATCGCGGATCTCGCCGCGACGCCGCTTCAGGATATCGGCATACCGCTGTTAAACGGACTATTGCCGATTATGATAATGTTCTGCCTCGAAATTATAATTGCAGGGCTTAATATGAAAAGCGTCAAGCTTCGAAAGTTCACTTACGGTAAGCCTGAGATAATAATACGAAACGGAAGGATAGACCGCGACAGCATGCACCGCAACCGCTTTACTGTAGACGAGCTTATGCAGGAGCTGCGCGCTCAGGGACAGGTAGACGCAAGTCAGGTCGCCTACGGTGTTTTGGAAACCAACGGCCAGCTGAGCCTCTTACTCATGCCGGCAAGCCAGCCGGCAACGGCCGCCATGCTGGGCATGAGTCCCGAGGATGCCGGCTATGCGCACATCATAATTAACGACGGCAGGATACTTGACAAAAATCTCTCTCTATTGGGCCGTGACAGGCGCTGGCTGGATAACGAGCTTAAGCGGCGTAAGATAAAAAGTATCGACGACGTATACATTCTGACTCTGTCCGAGACAGGGAGCGTTTTCTGTCAAACAAAGGAGGCCTGACATGAAAAAAGAGATAATCTCCGCATTATTGTTACTGCTTATATTCTCGGGAGTCTTAGTCAATATCCGCATTAACGAGCGCATTGTCTCTTCACTCATTAATGAAGTTGATATGTCATATGAAAATCTCAAAAACGGTAACGAGGACAAAGCCATGCAGCAGCTTGACACCGCCATTGAGCACTGGCTCAACCTCGACGGCTATACACACATCTTCATACGCCACAGTGAGATAAACTCCACCACCGACGCATTTTACGGCTTTCGCTCCGATGTCGGAAGCGGTGACGCCGATGCCGCAAATGGCTCATACGGCCTTTTGAAGGAGACCCTGCTCTCCCTCATGACAATGGAGCAGATAAGCCTCGGCAGCGTTTTTTAGAGGCGCATTGAGGCTGTACCGATACATTTATTGCATCAGCCCGGTGTCGGTGCTGCCGACTATCGCAACAGCGCACGGGTGCAGGCTATAATTTATTGCGGCAGCACGGTATCGAAATTGCCGACTATCACAATAATGTTCGTCCGAATGCTGTTATTTATCGCTCAGGAGCTTTGTAAGCTCATCCATGAAGGTGTTTATGTCCTTGAAGCTGCGGTAGACGGAGGCAAAGCGGACATAGGCGACCTCGTCAACAAGCTTTATGCGCTTCATAACCATTTCGCCTATCTCAACCGTACTGACCTCGCGCTCAAGTGCGCTCTGAAGCTCCTGCTCGATCTCGTCAGCTATCTTTTCAAGCTGGGAGAGCGTTACCGGGCGCTTTTCGCAGGCACGGACCATGCCGTTTATGAGCTTAATCCTGTCAAACTGCTGGCGTGAGCCATCACGCTTTACAACAACAAGAGGCAGATGCTCTATCGTTTCATAAGTAGTAAAACGCTTTTGACACGCCAGGCACTCTCTGCGGCGGCGGATAGTGGTTCCCTCCTCTGCGGGTCTGGAATCGATCACCTTGCTCTCAAGAAATCCGCAAAACGGACATTTCATATATTTATCCTCCAAAGTGTTCAATTATTTCTGAAAAAACATTATATCACAATATGTTGTATATTGCCACTGTTTTTAAAACAAACGTGAAAGGAATTCCTCACGGCTCATAAGCGCATTTAGTACCGGCAAAAGTGCTTGTGCGGTCATTTTCTGCGGAAGATCCATTGATGCGAGAAAGTTTGCACGCTTTGCGGCACTGTCGGGCTTTCCCGCAAGCTGCTTGGCGTACATATCTGCCATTGTTATGCCGCCTGACGCAGCGGTCGCTTCCCCGTCGATCGTAGCTCCGCAGCGTCGCAGTGCCTGCATGATGACATCCGCACTCATGCCCTCTACTCCGAGCTTACCTTCCCTTGATTCCTTGCTTTTGCGGCGCTCCCTACCGAACACCTCGGGAATATAGGCATGCTTTAAAAGCTTTGGGTCGACGCAGCTTTTTACGAAATTGCGGATAACGAGCCCCGCACCGTCGGGATCCGTCATAACTATAAGGCCGCGCTTTTCGGCAAGTGTGCGCAGCAGCTGCTGCTTTTCCCTGTTATTGAACACGCCGAAGCCGTTCGTTTCAATTATCACGGCATCGACGACCTGCGAGAGCGTATTTTTATCGTATTTGCCCTCTACAACTATGACCTCGTAAACTCTATGCATTCTCGTCACCTGCCGCTATGCGCATGACGCATTCCTTCAAAAGCTCAGCGGGGTCAGTTTTGCTGCTTTTCATGGCATAGTCTGTTTCCGCGCACAGCTCCACAGCGCGCTTTATATGAGACGTGGAAAAGCGCCTTGACGCGGCAATGAGCCGATTTGCCATAAAATCATAGCGAAGGCCGAGCGTTTTCATCAGATAGTCCTTTGTGAGATTGAAGTCTATGGCAACCCTGGCGGCATACATCTTGCGCATTTGGCCGCCTACTATGGCCAGAATCATGGTCGGCTCGTTATTTTTATCGGCAAGCAGCTCACCCAAAAGCCGCATAGCCGCATTATTCTCTCCTTTTGCGAGAGCCTCGGTCATATCGAAAACAACGGCCTCCGGTATGTGGTGAGCGACCGCGTCGACATCCGCCTCCGTTACCCTGTCGCCCTTGGTGTAGGATGCTATCTTGTTTATCTCCGGAATGAGCCCGTTCATAAGCTCGCCGCTTACGTTTATAAGGCGCTGGACGGCATTGAGCTCAATCCCCTTGCCCTCGGCCGCAAAGCGGCGGATTATCCATTTTATCAGTATATCTCCGCCCTGAGCCGTGACGCATATCTCTTTGCCGTTTTTCTGAATGGCCTTATACACCTTCAGGCGCTTATCCGGCTCAAAGCCGATGGGAGCCATAAATACGACCGTGCAGTAATCGGGAATATCGGCAAGAATACCGACTATCTCATCGGCCTCCTTAAGCCTGTTTATATCAACGCCGCGAATCTCGACAAGGCTGCGCTCTGCCAGAAACGGCACACTGTCGACAGCCTCCCTGAGAGTCAGCGCCGAAAAGCTGCGCTCATCAAGCCTGCGATAGCTAAAATCATCTTCCTCGCCGGTTATGCAAAGCTTTTTGATCTCTTCAAAAAATCTGTCGGCAAGGTAATCCTCCGGTCCCCAAATGAGATACAGTCCGGCCGGTCCCTCGGTGCGAAGCGCACTGACGCTTGCGTTATAATTAAATTTTTCGTCGCGTTTTGTTTTCTTAACCATTTAATCACCTGCCGCGATATGTAATATTATACTTCCGAGCTTATCGGTGCGTAAAACACTCACTTTGTATTTTTCAAGCATATCGAGCGTCTCCTGCGTGGGATGCCCGTATCTGTTGTAGCCTGTTGATATGACCGCCGTTTCCGGCTCGAGCGCCGACAGCAGCTCATCACTCGTAGAATATTTCGAGCCGTGGTGCGGAACTATAAGAAGCTCCGTTCCCGAAAGCTTGTGCTCTCGAACCAGCTCGCGTTCAACGACCTTCTCAACGTCGCCGGTCACGAGCATATCGTAATCGCCTATGCTCACGGTTGACATAATACCGCTCTCATCACGGGCTCCCAAGTCAGAGCTTTCATATACGGAAAGGCGTATTCTCCCGGCGGTGAAATCTGTATCTTGCGTTATGTAAACTATATTCGTTCCGTTTTCCTCGGCCGCGGCAGTTATTTCCTCGAGCATTCCGTCGCCGCTCGTATCCTCGGCGTTATCGGGCATGATGATGGTTTTCACATTCATTAGATTTAACAGCCGCTCAACGCCGGTAGCATGATCCGAGTGCAGGTGCGTGAGCATAAGATAGTCGACATCATATCTTCCGTTTGCGCGCAGATATGACGAGAGCATGTTTCCCGCATTCTGCGTAACGCCATAGCTGCCGCAGTCGATAACGACGGTGTTCTCGCCCTCGGTCACGGCTATGCATTGACCGTTTCCCACATTCATGACGCTTATAGTTCCCGGATCTGCGCGCATATCCCTGTCTGTCAGCCAAAAAACGCCGCAGAGCATGGCGACGCACACCGCAGACGGAATCAGGACGCTTAGTTTTTTATATTTGCGTATGGCAAAATATGCAATTAGCAACGCATATGAGCTTAAAAGCCAGCATAGTGCGTACTTATTTCCCATATAAAGCGCCGTTATCGGCAGCTTCGCCGAATATTCTACCACACAGGCGATATAGTTCACAAGGCACGAAAGAACACTTGCAAGCCACATTGCCGGAGCCGGCAGTATAAGTCCGATGATGCACAAAGCAAAGCCGCCTATGAACAAAAACGATATCGCCCACAGGCAGAGAATATTCATTATCGGCGCAAGGAGCGTAACATAGCCGAAATGCGCCGCCATCAGCGGACATGTGAATACCGTAACTGCAAGCGAGCTTGAGAGCGTTGCGATAATGTATCTCCACGGTCTCTCAAGCATCTTCGGTACCCTCAGCCTTGAGCTTAAAAGCTCATATATCGGCTGCGAGAACAATAACATTCCGGACACCGATCCGAAGGATAGCTGAAGTGCAACACTTCCTGCCGAAAACGGATTTGAGATAAGTATCAAGGCAAGAGCAAATGACAGCGTTGTCGCACGGTCGTTTACCCTGCCGAATACCGGTGCGAGCATGGGGATGCCTATCATTCTCCCCGCCCTCACCGCCGACGGCGGCGAGCCTACCATGACGACAAACAGCCACACCAGAGCTATGCAAATTATCGACGATCTGCGGTTTTTGCCGAGAATGCTCTGCAATACACCGACGAGGAAGGCAACATGCATACCCGATACGGCAACGACGTGTGCAAGTCCTGCGACATTCATCGAGGCATAGAGCTTATCGTTTTGATAATAATCATCCTTATATCCGGCAAGCAGAGCCTTCATAAACGGAGCCGTGTCTGCGGGAAAGATACGTCCGATCTCATTGTGCAGGGCATTACCTATTATCTTCGGCAGATACAGGACCGATCCGGTCCAATGGCCGGTCTTTTCTATCTTTTCAGATGTATAGCCGCTCAGATACACGCCCTTTGAGATATTTGAATCCGTCTCTTCGCCGAAGCGTTCGGTGACGCTGCGCAGCTTAAGTCTTACCCGTATCTCGTCACCGGGAGCAAAATCGTACTTCTCGTTTGAATAGTCGATAATAAGTGCGTTGACGTTCGAAAGCTCCGGGCCCGTTATTTTTACGCTCAGCAGCGTGCAGCGGTCGCGCACATCGGGATAGTCGGTCAGCCGGGCCGTCGCAGTGATCTCCTTATCGGCATATATCTCGCATTTTTCAACCGTCTGCACGGTATGCAGCCTGTAATGGCCAAAGCCGACGGCCATAGCGGCCGCGACTATGATAAGCCTCGTGCGCATCCTGCCGCGAAGCAGCAAAGCCGCCAGCATAATGATAACAGGCAGCAAAAGCACCGCTGCAAGGCTTTCCCCTGAAAGCAGATAGTGCGATAAAAACACCGCAGAGCAATATCCAATTGAAGCTGCACACAGTGTGCGGACTCCTCTCATACCACGAACCTCTAATGCGCAAAAAAGCAGCAAAACGCTGCTTTTTTGCTGTATTTATCTATACTTACGCCATGCCCTCGGGAAGCTTTTTACCGCCGAGGAGATGGAAATGCAAATGCTTTACAGTCTGCCCGCCATCCTCACCGCAGTTATTTACGATGCGGTAGCCGTTTGTAAGCCCCTCGCTCTTTGCAATCTTCGCAACAGCCTCAAAGCACTTGCCGACGAGCGCGGAATTATCCGCGTTTATCTCGTCCGCGCAGCAGATATGCTGCCTGGGAAGAACCAGGACATGCACCGGTGCCTGCGGATTTATATCACGGAACGCAAAAACGTTTTCGTCCTCATACACCTTCGTTGAGGGGATATCCCCCGCTATTATCTTGCAAAATAAACAATCGTTCATTGATCTTACCTCCTGTTAAAGTCCGAGCTTTTCGGCGACGAGATCGTCGACTATAGCAAGGGCGTTGTCCATTTTGAGCACATCGTTGCCGCCTCCCATGGCCGAGTCCGGCTTGCCGCCGCCCTTGCCGCCTGAAACGGCGGAGACAGCCTTGACGATATCTCCGGCCTTGATGCCTGCCGCCACGGCATCCTTGCCGCAGCAGGCTGTGAATGTGACCTTGGATTCATTTGCTGTTGCGAGCACGGCAATAATCTTCGGATCCTTATCACGAAGGAAATCGCCGATCTTTCTGAGGTCGTTTGCGTCAAGATCCGTGCGCGTTGCGGTCAGAACATCAAAGTCGCCTATCTTCTTTGCGGCAAACAGAAAGCGCTCTACGTCACTTGCAAGGATCTTATCCTTCATTTTTTCGACCTTCTGACGCAGGTTCTTGACCTCGCTGACAAAGCCCTCGGCCTTTGTCAGAAGCTCGCTCGGCTTTGCCTTGAGACTCTCGGCTGCACGGGCGACGGTCATATATGAGTGCTTTGCCATTTCGAGATATTTCCTGCCGGTGACAGCCTCGATACGGCGAACGCCGCTTGCTACGGAGTATTCGCTCGTTATATGGAACATACCTACCTTTGCGGTATTGTCAAGATGTGTACCGCCACAAAGCTCCGTGCTGTAATCGCCCATTTTTACGACACGGACAAAATCACCGTATTTTTCACCGAACAGTGCGGTAGCACCGCTGTTTTTGGCGTCCTCAAGGCTCATTTCGCAAACCGTGATGTCAACGCCGTCGAGCACAGCATTGTTGACCGCATCCTCGACAGCGGCAACCTCCTTGGGGGTCATTGCCTCAAAGTGCGTAAAGTCAAAGCGCAGTGTATCGGCATCGACGAGCGAGCCGGCCTGATGGACATGGTCTCCCAAAATTTTTCTAAGAGCCGCGTGCAGCAGATGCGTTGCAGAATGCGCACGGGATATAGCCTTGCGGCGCTCCGGATCTACGGAGGCCACGACCTCCTCGCCGACGGATATTGCGCCGGACTCACACACGCCGTAGTGCAGATACTTGTTGCCTTTATCTTTTTTGACATTATTTACTATGAACTTCGTGAGCTGGCCGTGCTCGACATCCTCAAGGCTGAAGCCGATCTCGCCCTTATCGGCAAGCTGGCCGCCCATCTCGGCATAGAACGGGGTCTTGTCCATGACAATGATGCCCTCACAACCCTCGCTTATCTCACCGGCGAGCTCGTCACCGTTTACAATGGCGAGAACCGTCGCCGTATCTGTGAGCTTATCGTAGCCAGTAAACTCAGTCGGAGTCGCGTCAAGGCCGAGGTCGATCCCCTCCCAGCCGAGATCGCCGAGAGCCTTTCTGGCCTCGCGGGCACGTATGCGCTGCTCCTCCATAAGAGTCCTGAACTCGTCCTGGTCGAGTGTCATGCCCTCATCAACGAGCATTTCAGCAGTCATATCCACGGGAAAGCCGTAGGTGTCATAGAGCTTGAAGGCATCTGCACCGGAGAATACCGTCTCGCCCTTTGCCTTGTGCTCCTCAAGCAGACTGTTATATATCTGCATGCCTGCGTCGATGGTTTTTGCAAAGCTGTCCTCCTCGCTCTTTACAACGCGGGTTATATACTGCTGTTTTTCGCGCAGCTCGGGATACTGGCACTCATTTTCATGGATAACGGTGTCGATTATGCTGTAAAGGAAGGGCTCGTTTACGCCGAGAAGCTTGCCATGACGTGCGGCTCTTCTCAGAAGTCTGCGCAGAACATAGCCGCGACCCTCGTTCGACGGAAGTATGCCGTCGCAGATCATAAACGTCGCGCTGCGGATATGGTCGGTGATAACGCGCAGGGATACGTCTCGCTTTTCACTCTCGCCGTAGTGCGCACCGGTAATCTCGGAAACCTTGTGGGTAATATTCATTACAGTATCAACATCAAACAGCGAATTTACGCCCTGGCAAACGACCGCAAGGCGCTCAAGACCCATGCCGGTATCGATATTTTTCTGCGAAAGCTCAGTATAGTTTCCGTGTCCGTCGTTATCAAACTGCGAGAAGACGTTGTTCCAAACCTCTATATAGCGGTCGCAGTCGCAGCCAACGGTGCAGTCGGGCTTGCCGCAGCCGTATTTCTCGCCTCTGTCATAGTATATCTCAGAGCAGGGACCGCAGGGGCCTGCCCCATGCTCCCAGAAATTATCCTCCTTGCCGAAGCGGAATATCTTCTCGGCGGGTATGCCTATCTCGTCATGCCAGATGCTCCAGGCCTCATCATCGTCGAGGTACACCGAGGGATAAAGCCTGTTCGGGTCGAGTCCTACCCACTCCTCGCTCGTCAGGAACTCCCAGCTCCAGGCGATGGCCTCGTGCTTAAAATAATCTCCGAAGGAGAAGTTGCCGAGCATCTCAAAATAAGTGCCGTGGCGTGCGGTGTGACCGACATTGTCGATATCACCCGTGCGGATGCACTTCTGGCAGGTGCACACGCGCTTACGAGGCGGTATCTGCTCACCCTTGAACCAGGGCTTCATCGGAGTCATACCGGCATTTATGAGCAGGATGGATTTGTCGTTCTGCGGCACCAGCGAAAAGCTGGGCAGTCTCAGGTGTCCCTTGCTCTCGAAAAAGCTCAGGAACATTTCTCTCAATTCGTTTAGTCCGTATGCCCTCATATATCTTCTCCTTTTTAATATGTCTTCTTCATGCGCCTGAGAATCGACAGGCGGCTGCACTTTACAGGCAGCTTCATTCTTATCATCATCACCGCGTGCGGCGCAGCTTCAATCGACTCGCCGTCGGCGTTTTCCATGTATTCGACCGTAAACGGTACCGGTTCATGGTCGTTTGTCATAAGCTCCAGCTCGTCGCCGAGGCGGAAGCGGTTTCTCTGCGTCAAAACGGCATTTCCGTCATCGTCACATTGCTCCACAACAGCGCAGATCTCAGCATCGGAATAATAGCTTGTCTCCGAATAATGCTGGCCGGGGTCACCATAGTAAAAGCCTGTGCAATACGGGCGGTGGCTGAGCTTATCTACCTCATCGCGCCAGATCTGAGGAAGCTCCTCCCCCTTCAGTGCGCAGTCTATAGCATGGCGATAGGCGTTTGTGACTGCGGCCGCATAATAAGCCGATTTCATTCTGCCTTCTATCTTGAAGCTCGTAACGCCCGCGTCAATGAGCTCCGGTATGTGATCTATCATGCACATATCGCGTGAGTTCATGATATATGTGCCGTTATCCTCGGTGATATCGAAATACTCGCCGGGGCGCTTTTCTTCGACAAGGCGGTATTTCCAGCGGCAGGGCTGTGCGCATTCCCCGCGGTTCGCGTCACGGCCCGTCAAATAATTTGACAGCAGGCAGCGTCCCGAAAACGATACGCACATCGCGCCGTGGACAAAGGCCTCTATCTCGAGCTCCTTCGGAGTATTTGCTCGGATCTCGTATATATCGCGCATGGGCGTTTCCCGTGCAAGCACTACGCGGCTTGCGCCCATGTCGTACAGGACACGTGCCGTAGCGCTGTTTATAACACCAAGCTGAGTGCTTACATGGCGCTGCACATCGGGCGCATATTTTTCGGCCGCCTTCATAACGCCGAGGTCTGCTATTATAAACGCGTCGACTCCGGCATTTTTCGCCTCTGTAAGAAAGTCGGGCAGCGCCTTGATCTCATCCTCTCGCGGCAAGGTGTTGCATGTCAAATGCACCTGCGCGCCCTTATAATGTGCCATTTCACAGGCTCGGGCGAGCTCATCCATTGAGAAGTTACCTGCCGCGGCTCTCATTCCGAAGCGCTTACCGGCGAGATAAACAGCATCCGCGCCGTAGTGGAGCGCCATACACAGACGCTCCGTATCTCCTGCCGGAGCAAGAAGCTCAAATCGTTTATCAGCCATAATTCTGTGTTGCGACAAAGGCATTAAACGCATCGGCGGTCTTGAAAAATTCGTGCTGACCGGTGGCCGTGTTCAATGCGTAGTACATGTAATTTGTGCTGCTCGGCTGCAATGCCGCCCTTATGGACGTTATGCCCGGGCTGCATATCGGAGACGGCGGCAGACCCTTGCTGATACGTGTATTATACGGGCTGTCCTTAGCCAGCATCTCCGCCGTCGGTGCGCCCTCATGATCGGGATACTCATAAAGCGTCGTCGAGTCTATCTGAAGCGGCCAGTCCTTTTTAAGGCGGTTGTAGATGACCGACGCGATGGTATACCGCTCGGTATCATTCGCCGCTTCCTTTTCGATCATCGACGCAATTGTTACGATCTCGCGCATGGTATAGCCGCTTTCCTCCTGCCACTCGAGCATCTCTGCAGTCATCTTATAGTGGAATACCTCAAGCAGCTTGTTTATCGCCGTTGCGGCGGGCATGCCCTCGTAGAACTCATAGGTATCCGGGAACAGAAAGCCTTCGAGCCTGTTTGCGTCGCCCTTCTCCGTTCCTTCAAGGAAAGAGTAGTTAAACGTCGAATTTGCAGCGGCATCCATGAGCTCATCATAATCGCAAACTCCCTCGGCATTGAGCTTTTTGAATATCTGGCGCATGGTATAGCCCTCAGGGAAGGTTATCTTCTTCGTGACCATTGCGGCCGAGCCGGAGGTCATTTTCTTTACAAGCGCCTTGTAGTCGTATATCGCCTTGAGCTCATATGTGCCGGGATCGATTTTCTCGTCTGCATTATACACAGATCCGAAGAGCTTAAAGAGCCACTTATACTTGATTATACCGTTATCCTTGAGTTGGTCGGCAACATAGCTCATATCGGCATAATGTATCTTTTTGGTCTTTATGTTGCCGTCATCGTCCGTGACCTCAACTTCTTGGTAAGTAAATCTGTCCTTATCAAGGGTGATCTGCGCTACGGTGTCCGATGACTTAAAGCCCAAAACATCCGTCGCCGCCGCCCACGCAAGGCATGCCAGGATTATACTGACGCTTATTACAAATAAAAAGTAAAGCGCTCCGCCGGCGAGGCCGCTTTTATTTTCGCTTTTTGCGGCAGCCGCGCTCGGTCTTGACTGCGCAGGCGCTTTTTTCTGCGCCGGGGCTGCTGCCTTTTTGGGCTTCCGGTCGGGTTCTTTCTTTCCGAAGAGCTCGTCAAAATCTGTTTTCTTATCAGCCATAGATGTCTCCTTTGCCGTTTGTAACCTGATTTGCCGTTACGGCATAATATACAGCAGACGCAGCAAGCGCTGCGCTCAACGCGTGATAAGCTTCGTGTCGTGTGTCCGCCGCGCCGGGCCGAGCTGCGAAATTCTATGCGCGGGGAAAGGTAATATATATGTTCTGCAACAACAATAACAGCTGCATCTGGATCATTCTCATACTCATAATTCTCTTCTTCGGCTGCGGCAATTGCGGCGGAAGCTGCGGCTGCGGCTGCAACAGTGGCCAGAAGAGCCTTGC
>OQWM01000517.1_pt1 | contig 24740 bp, 22 predicted proteins | sample 1691531 | NCBI WGS metagenome assembly OQWM01 (sample SAMN03418257, study PRJEB22391) | human gut metagenome | biome: human-gut; feature: organic feature; material: feces | host: Homo sapiens | place: Tanzania | collected 2013-01
GGTAACTTTCCCATAGAAAGTCGGTAACTTTCTCATAGAAATTACGTAACTTTCTCCAAGAGACTCGGTAACTTACTTTTTCCAACCGATTTATCTGACCAATCTGACAAGCAGAACCGACACCGAAAACAAGCCTTTATGATACTGAATCTCAATTCCTTTTATTACCTTAAAATAATAAAAAAACAATAAAACTGTAGCTACTGTATAAAAAATAGAGTACTTTTGCATCAAGTTTACATTTAATAATGCGAGCCGTACAAATAATACGGCAAACAGAATAGAAATTAAAAAAACGACGAAAATGAAAAAGATTATCATGGTGACAATGCTCATGATGGCAATGGTCACAACAGCATTCGCTCAGAAACAAGCTAAGATAGCTTTCGACAAGACTACATGGAACTTCGGTACCTTCCCTGAAAGCAAAGTGCAGACATGCACCTTCACATTCAAAAACGAAGGCGACGCACCGCTTATCATCAACCAGGCGGTGGCAAGCTGCGGATGCACTGTACCTACATATACCAAGAAACCTATCGCTCCAGGAGAGACTGGAACAATGAAGGTGACATACAACGGAAAAGGAAAATTTGAAGGTCACTTCAAGAAAAGCATTACCGTAAGAACTAACGGCACACCTGAAGTGGTTAGACTCTACGTCGAGGGAGACATGACCGTAAACGACTAACAACAAACACGTTACGTCATCACACTAAAGAAACAAATGAAATCAAGAAGCATCATAACAATCTTGCTCCTCATTGCTGCATCCACAGCCTTCGCACAAGCCACCCACAGAACAAGGCACAACAAGGCAAAGGACACGCTAATAGTGAAAAGCTACACCGACTCGCTTAGAAACTATAAGCAAATGCTGGACTCTACCAGCATCAACATACCGGATTCAGACAGAGACCCAAGAACTTTCTATATCTTTGCTCCTGCCACGTTCTATTACTCCGTGGCTAAAGACCTGCTGCAGACCAACGACGACAACCAAGCGAAGCAGCCATACGACTCAAGCAGGGATATGGACAGGATTATGATGAACATATATCTGAACCATCCCAACCTGGTGGCTAAAAGCGAGAGAAGCCTGAACAGAATAGGGGCTGTACACAAGGAAATGGACGCTCCGATAAAGAATAAGGTGCAACTCGTGACGAAGGCTGACGCCCTGCCTATCGAGGAGGACGATGAAGAGCACTTCAACCTGCCGATGGAGATTGTGGTGAAAAAACCGAACTTCTGGAAATACAGCGGCGACTACTATCTGCAGATGCTGCAGAACTACGTGTCGTCGAACTGGTATAAAGGTGGAGAAAGCAACTACTCTATGGTGGCAAGCGTTACGATGCAAGCCAACTACAACAACAAGCAGAAGGTGAAACTCGACAACAAGCTGGAGATGAAACTCGGATTCCAGACGTCAAGAGGCGACACGCTGCACAGCTTCAAGACTTCGGAAGACCTTATAAGATACACCGGAAAACTGGGACTACAGGCTTCAAAGAAGTGGTACTACTCGCTGCAACTTATCGCCTACACCCAGTTTATGAGGGGCTATAAGAGCAACGACAAGAAGGTATATTCCGACATTCTCTCGCCTCTCAACATCAACCTCTCTGTCGGTATGGACTACAACGTGGTATGGTTCAACAAAAAACTCACCGGCAACATACATCTGGCGCCGCTTGCATACAACTTCAAATATGTAGGAAGAAAGGAGCTTGCCACAAGATACGGACTGGACGAGGGCAAACATACGCTCAACGACTTCGGTTCTGAATGTACCGTCGACCTTACATGGGCTTTCACAAACACAATAAAATGGAAAACCCGTCTATACGGATACACCACGTATGAGCGTGCTGAAGTGGAATGGGAAAACACCATTTCTTTCCAGTTCAACAAATACATCACCTCAAACCTCTTCATCTACCCACGCTTTGACGACGGGGCAAAGAAGGACGAGAGCCACGGATACTGGCAGCTGAAGGAATATATGTCGATAGGCTTTGCCTACTCGTTCTAAAGAAATCGGCTGACCGCCCTACAAACAAGTTATACAGAAAGGAAAAGGATGAAAATAACAACAGCATTTTCTCATACATATACAAGGATAGCGCTAACAGCACTCTCCTTGTTTTTTTATACAGCTGCTACACAGGCACAGACAAAAGCGCAGCTGAAAGACAGTCTGAAGGTTGCAACAGACAGGTTGGAATATGCCCCAGATTCGGTAGACCTGAGACTGAAGAAGGCGAGTCTGAACCTGCAGCTTGAGCAATGGTCGTATGCACTGGACGAATACGACCTCATACTGAAATACCATCCCTACAACCTCGCCGCACTGTTCTACCGCGCCTATACGAACGAGAAGCTGCACAGATACAAATTCGCAAGACTCGACTACGAGAACCTGCTGACAATAGTGCCGGGACACTTTGAGGGACAGCTCGGACTTGCCCTGCTCAACCAAAAGGACAAGCACTACACAGAGGCTCTTGACCAGATAAACAGACTGGTGAGCCAGTATCCGGACAGCGCCGTAGCTTACGCTGCAAGGGCGGGAATAGAAAGGGAACAGGGCATGGCTGCACTTGCTGCATTCGACTATGCAGAGGCGATAAAGAGAGACCCTGACAACAAGGAATACAGAGTGGACCGCATAGATGCTCTGCTACAGGACAAAAAGAAAGACGAGGCTCGTCGCGAACTGGACTGCCTCGTCAGAATGGGTATGCCAAGGGCTACGCTGCTTGATTTCTACAAGCGTTGCAAATAGTCCACTATCCACTGCCCTACCTCACGGGTGCCGTAAACGGCACCTCCTTCAACCTGTATTTCAGGAGTCCGCACACAGGCAGCAAGGGAGGCATCAACAGCCTTGCGGATAAGTGAGCCTTCTTCCTTCAAGCCGAAATACTCGAACATCATCGCTGCCGACAATATCTGCGCCAATGGATTGGCTATGTTCTTGCCTGCCGCCTGAGGCCATGAGCCATGCACCGGCTCAAAGACAGGAGTGCTCTCGCCAGTAGAGGCTGAAGGCAGAAGTCCCATACTGCCGGAAATGCAACTGCCCTCATCGGTAAGTATATCGCCGAAGGTGTTCTCCGTGACCATCACATCAAAGAAGGTAGGCTCCACAAGCATACGCATAGCAGCATTGTCGACAAACATATAGTCGGTCGTCACCTCCGGATAGGAGGTTTCCATCTCTTTTGCCACCTGACGCCACAGACGACTGGAAGCAAGCACATTGGCTTTATCGACAACAGTGAGATGCTTGCGGCGACGCATGGCATATTCAAAGGCAACCTTCAGAATGCGCTCCACCTCCGGACGGGTGTACATATTGGTGTCGTAAGCCTTGTCATCGTCCTGATACTTCTCGCCGAAATACATTCCTCCTGTAAGCTCCCGGATGCAGATGAAATCCGCCCCACTCACTATCTCGTCTTTCAGAGGAGACTTATGCACCAAACACTTGAAAGTCTGCACCGGACGGATATTGGCAAACAGCCCCAACTTCTTTCTCATGGCAAGCAAGCCTTGCTCCGGACGCACCTTTGCCGTAGGATTGTTGTCATATTTTGGATCGCCGACGGCAGCAAACAACACGGCATCAGCATTCTTGCAGGCTGTGAAAGTATCATCAGGAAAGGGGGTACCTACCTTATCAATGGCGTCTGCCCCACACAGGGCATAGACGAACTCCACTTCATGATTGAACTTGTCGGCAATGGCATTCACAACAGCCACACCCTGTTTCATAATCTCCGGACCGATGCCATCGCCTGGCAAAACAGCTATTTTCAGTTTCATATATTATTGTTCTTTATTTAATCCTACTGTTTGTTTCTATTTTCTCCCTACTTCATATTCCTCCACTTTGTCTCTGTTCTGCACGAGGAAATCTATATCGTCGAGTCCATTCATCAGACAATATTTCTTGTAACCGTTTATCTCAAAACGCTCCGTCTCGCCGTTCGCAATGTTGGTAACGGTCTGCTCCGGCAGATTCACCACCACCTCCGTCTGCGGATTCTCACCGATGCTGGCAAACAGACGGGCAAGGAAGCCCTCACTCACCACTACGGGAAGTACGAAATTATTCAGTTCGTTCTGCTTATGGATGTCGGCAAAGAAGCTGCTGATGACCACCCGGAAGCCATAGTCGGCTATAGCCCAGGCAGCATGTTCACGACTGGACCCGTTGCCGAAGTTCTTTCCGGCAACGAGTATCTCACCTTTATATATGGGATTGTTAAGAACGAAATCCTCATTCAGCATACCATCCTCCCTGTAGCGCCAGTCGCGGAAGAGCAGGTCGCCGAAGCCTTCACGGGAGGTTGTCTTAAGATAGCGTGCCGGAATAATCTGGTCGGTGTCTACATTCTCCAGTTGCAGCGGCACACATGAGCTTCTGATTATATCAAATTTCTGTTTCATCTTCTATCGTTTGTCGGGGTTATGAATGCCTATTGTAAAAATTCTCTCGGGTCGCAGATGCAGCCTGCAACGGCTGATGCCGCAGCGACAAGCGGACTGGCAAGTATCGTTCTTGCCCCTCTGCCCTGGCGACCCTCGAAATTACGGTTGCTCGTTGATACGCAATACTTCCCTTCCGGTATCTGATCGTCGTTCATTGCAAGGCAGGCGGAGCAGCCGGGCTGACGTATTTCAAAGCCGGCATCAGCAAGGGTCTTGTCTATCCCCTCCGCCTTTATCTGACGCATCACGCTCCATGAGCCAGGCACAAGCCATGCCACCACATCAGCATGTTTTCTTCTGCCTCTTACGACGGAAGCGAAAGCCCTGAAGTCTTCTATCCTGCCATTGGTGCAGGCTCCAAGAAAGACATAGTCTATCTTATGACCGAGGAGCTGCTGTCCGGGGGTGAAGTCCATATAGTCCAACGATTTCACGAAGGAGGCACGACTGTCTTTGTCTATCTTGTCGAGCGTCGGAATGCTCTCTGAAATGCCGATTCCCATGCCGGGGTTGGTACCATAGGTTATGCGAGGCTCTATGCCTGCCGCACAGAAGCGGTACTCCTTGTCAAAGACCGCATCATCGTCACTGCGGAGGGTGCGCCAATAGGCTACCGCCTCATCCCAGGCTTCGCCCTTGGGAGCATAGTCCTTACCGCGTACATAATCTATCGTCACATCATCCGGAGCGACGATTCCTCCCCTGGCTCCCATCTCTATGGACAGATTGCAGAGCGTGAGACGACCTTCCATAGAAAGACTTCTTACAGCCTCTCCGGCATATTCCACAAAATATCCGGTAGCCCCAGAAGTGGTAAGCTGTGCCATCAGATAGAGGGCGAGGTCTTTTGCCGTCACTCCTTGGGCAAGCTTGCCGTCAACGGTTATACGCATCGTCTTCGGTTTCTGCTGAAGCACACACTGCGAAGCCATAACCATCTCCACCTCGCTCGTGCCTATGCCGAAGGCTATTGCGCCTATGGCACCATGAGTGCTGGTGTGGGAATCTCCGCAAACTATTGTCATACCCGGCAAAGAAAGTCCTTTCTCAGGTCCGACGACATGGATTATTCCATTGTCGGGATGCATCACTCCATAATAGGAAAGTCCGAATTCCGCCGTGTTGCTCTTCAACGTCTCTACCTGCTTGCGCGATACCGGGTCGGCTATGGGCTTGTCCTGGTCGTGGGTCGGAATGTTGTGGTCCGGCATACAGAAGATATTCTGCGGACGGAAGCAGCGAAGTCTGCGCCGACGAAGCCCGTCAAATGCCTGTGGCGATGTTACTTCATGACAATACAGACGGTCTATATAGAGTTGTGCAGGACCGTCTGTCACATTCTGCACTACGTGGCTGTCCCATATCTTGTCGAATAATGTTCTCATCTGTGTCATTCTTTTTTTAATACACTAAAAACTATCTCTTGAACTTGTTTATACAGTCGATATATGCCTCTACGGAAGCTGTCACAATATCTGTATTCGCACCGAAACCGTAATACACATGACCGTCGTACTCTACCTGCATATGCACCTTACCCACGTCATCGCTGCCCTTGCTTATAGCCTGAATGGTGAATTCCTTAAGCGTCATCTGCTTTTGGATTATCTTCTTGAGGGCACGGATGGCTGCATCCACCGGTCCGTTGCCTGTTGAAGCTTCTTCAAACTTCTGTCCGGTAATGTCGATGCCTATACTTGCTACGCTCTTCACGCCCATACCGGTTGTCACCTGCAGGAAGTCGAGCTTCACGGCATGTGCTTCCGCCCTGTCGGCTCCGGCAAGCATGAGCACGTCGTCGTCGTTTATCTCCTTCTTCTTGTCGGCAAGACGTAGGAACTGCTCATATATCTTGTCGAGTTTCTCATCGTCGGTGTAATCAACGCCGAGAACAGAAAGACGATGCTTCAGAGCCGCCCTTCCGCTTCGTGCGGTAAGCACTATAGAACTGTCGTCCACTCCAACATCCTTGGGGTTGATGATTTCGTAGGTGTTGACGTTCTTCAACACCCCATCCTGATGTATTCCGCTTGAATGGGCAAAGGCATTGCGCCCCACAATGGCTTTGTTGGGCTGCACAGGCATGTTCATAAGGCTGCTCACCATACGGCTGGTGGAACATATCTTGGTGGTGTTTATGTTTGTCTCTATACCAAGTCCCTTATGACATTTCAGAATCATGGCAATCTCCTCAAGGGCAGTATTGCCGGCACGCTCTCCAATACCGTTTATCGTCACTTCCACCTGGCGTGCTCCGTTCTGCACTCCGCAGAAAGTGTTTGCCGTCGCCATGCCAAGGTCGTTATGACAGTGGGTGGAGATTACGGCACGGTCGATATTGTCTACATGCTCCATCAGATACTTTATCTTGGCTCCATATTCTTCGGGCAGACAATAGCCGGTAGTATCAGGAATGTTAACCACCGTGGCTCCTGCCTTTATTACAGCCTCAACGACACGGGCAAGATACTCATTGTCTGTCCTTCCGGCATCTTCTGCATAGAACTCTACGTCTTCAACATACCGCCTTGCATACTTTACAGCGGCAACAGCACGCTCTATTATCTCTTCACGATTACTGTTGAACTTATACTTTATATGCGAATCGCTCGTTCCGATACCCGTATGGATACGCTTATGACGGGCATAGCGCAGAGCATCAGCAGCCACATCTATGTCTTTCTCCACCGCACGCGTCAGCGCACATATCGTAGGCCACGTCACTGCCTTGGAAATTTCTATCACTGAATTGTAGTCACCGGGACTCGACACGGGGAAGCCTGCCTCTATGACATCCACCCCCAACTGCTCAAGCTGGCGAGCCACTTGTATCTTCTCTACTGTATTCAACTGACAACCAGGCACCTGCTCGCCGTCGCGAAGCGTGGTGTCAAAGATAAACAATCTGTCACTCATATTTTCCAATTTGTCTTCTTATTATATAAATATATTCTTTCTCTCTAAAATGTTTTGTTCTCTCACTCTTACGATAACGCCTTTTTCTCTCATACGACAATGCCACATACCAAGTATAATGTCTTACCTACCAAAAACAATAAAGCCTTTCTCACCGGGCAAGTGGAAAGGCTCTATCTTTAATAACACACATCACTATGATATCACACATACCTTTTCACCTACAACTTTTAGCTGTAGTAGTAGGGATAGGTTGCGAAAAACATTAGTCATATTCATATCGTAATTTGTTTTTTTATTCATATTGCAAAGATAAACACTATTATTTATATAAACAAGCAAATTAGAAGTTTTCTTTCATTTATACTTATAATTTATCATTTTCACTACAAAGTTTATAACAAAATACATTTTATATTCCTGTTTTCCTTTGCTTTTGTGTTTTAAACATAAGAAAAAGCCGCATCAAGATACGTTTAATCCTGATGCGGCATATATATAATTTCATACCCGTCACTCGTCAACTGCTTCGCAAGTTAAGACTTTCGATACCTATATATAATAAGGTGTAGCTTTAGAACTCAACAGACAACCTTGCATTAATCTGTCTGCCCGTAAGATAATTAGGCACGGCATACTGCTGGTTGGTTACGTCTGTTATCCAATAATACGAATTGACGTTGTTGATACCGAAGAGATTCAGGCAGTCGATTCCCAACCACACATTCTTGAACACCGATTTCTTCTTCTCGCTCTTCTCCCTGTCAAACAGCCTATAGCTCATTCCTATGTCGGCACGTTTATAGGCTGGTGCACGGAACTGCATGCTCGACAACTCCTTATGTGGCGGACCGAACGGCAGACCATCGGCAAAGGCAAGTTTCAAGGACATACGCCATTTGTCCGTACCAGGGAAATAATCGGTGAAATAAAGATTGAGAGCATACCGCTGGTCGGTAGGCATCGGTATAGACACGCCGTTGAGGTTTATCTTGGTATCCATCAGAGACAGGCTAACCCACGAATCAGTGCCTGGCACAAATTCGCCATACAGCTTCAGGTCTACTCCCATGGAATGGCCACTGCACTGCTGGCTTGCATCATAAACCACCTTAACATTATTCACACTGTACGGCACGATGTCCGCCAACGCCTTATAGTATGCCTCTGCCGTGAACTTATACGGACGGTCGTTAAGCTTGAACTTATAGTCGTAGGCGGCGATGAAATGTATGGAACGCTGACTCTTTATCTTTCTGTTCAGAGAAGCATAGGTCGTACCTTCGACGGTTGTCGTATCGCGCAGCTCCTTGAAGAACGGTGCCTGGTAGTAAAGTCCTGTGGCAAAGCGGAACGTCACGTTGTTGTTGAACGGCGGCACGATGCTCAGCGATACCCTCGGACTGAAGATGGTCTCGCGGTTGAAGTTCCAATGACTGAAGCGCACTCCATAGTTGAGAGTAAAGAACGTGTGCTGTCCACTACTCATAAACTTATACGTATCCTGGATATAAGCCTCAAGTCTGTTGGCGTCTAACTTGTTGTGAGCACGCAACGAATAGACCATCTTCAGGTCTTCGCCTGTATGCGGAATGTTATACCCGCTGGAGTCTCTCATCTCATATTCCCTGCTGTATTCATCCACATGCTCTATCTTATAGGTGAGACCCGCCAATATGTCGTGCCTTTTCGCCTTGTGGGCAAAGGCAAGCTTCAGACTCTTCACGTTAGCCTTCAGATAGTTGCGGGCATGCTCCATATAGGTTCCAACGCCAAGGTTCTCGCTCGTCTCAGTCTGCGTAAGCCAATACTGACCCTGTATATCATACTTCTCCTGCTCGTTTGTACTGTAGGCGGAACCAATAAGCGAAAGGGATGTCTTGTCGGTGAAATGACGGGTGATGGTGAATGTACCGAAATATGTTCTGAACAGGTCCTTCTCCTTACCGTCGAAATAAACCTTGAATGACTTCACATTTTCCATCGTTCCGAAGTTTGTCTCACGGTCAGAAGGTGTAAAGTTGTAATGGTTGTCGGAGATGTCACCCATAAACTCCACCGTCCATCGTTTGTTTGGCTTGTATGTAAGATATGTCTGATAATCAAGGAAGTTCGGCTTGTACTCTCCTTTCGTGTCCAAAGAACCAAGTAGATAGCGGTTGGTCTTGTATCTCAAGCCGTTGCTCCAGGAGAACTTCTTTGTACTGAAACCCACATAGGCTGACGCTCCGAGCATGCTTCCCGAAACTTTAGCCTCGAACTTCTTTGGCTGCTTGTAGGTTATATCGAGAGCAGAAGACATCTTATCGCCGTATTTCGCCTCGAAGCCTCCCGTAGAGAAGCCGATACTCTTCACCATATCCGGATTAATGATGGACAAGCCCTCCTGCTGACCACTGCGGACAAGGAACGGACGGTAGATCTCCACTCCGTTTATATAAACGCTGTTCTCATCGAAACTACCTCCGCGCACATTATACTGCGACGACAACTCACTATGGGTTGACACACCGGCCTGCTGCTGGATAAGTTCCTCAACGGCATTTCCCGTGGCAGAAGGTGTATTCTGCGCATTCTTAACATCAAGCTGCTCTGTCGTTCCCGTCTGGCGCTTCTGACCAACAACGGTAACTTCACCTATCTGGTTATCGTCAAACAGCTGAACAATAAGCGTCTGTCTGCCCTTCGGTCTTCTGAGCACACGCGTCTTTGTCTTGTAGCCTACCATGGAGAAACGCACCACGACACTGTCTGCCGAATGCAACTGTATGGAATATTCACCCTTCAGATTAGTCATCGTCACCCTGCCCTGCTTCGCCACAGCAACGGTAGCAAGCTCAACAGGATTATTGTTGCTGTCGGTAACACGCCCCTGAAGGGTGAAAGTCTGAGCCATCATCGCAAGCGAGAAGAAGCTCAGTAATATCGTCAATAATACATGTTTATTTTTCATCTTATAGATATTAACGCAATACATCTTATATTATTGTATTTTTAAATAATAAATAAGGTGATTAAAGTTTAGCAAGTTTCTAACTTGCTAAACAGTAGACGAGTTGACAAGTTGACGAGTTGACAAGGATATTAGTTTTCCTTGACAATCACTGTTCACAAACCTTAGGCAAGCAATGCATATCTCCTTGTCTACTTGTCTACTCGTTTACTTGTCTTCTACCGAAAATTGCAAATAAATATTAAAATACAGCCAAAACATTTGGTGGTTTAAAAAATAATCCATACCTTTGCACTCGCAATTAAGAAAACGGCTCCTTAGCTCAACTGAATAGAGCATCTGACTACGGATCAGAAGGTTGCAGGTTTGAATCCTGCAGGAGTCACAAAACTTAAGCTTCAAGAGGATTTTACAATATGTAAAGTCCTCTTTTTTTGTTTTATTAAAGCCCGCCCCATCTTTCACGTCTGCACACTCCTCACTCTTTCTCTTAATTGGACAATAAGAAAGTAAAAACATCAGAAAAAGTGAAAAACATGTTTTGTAACATATAAAAAAGTTTGGTTAGGTGGTAAAATCGCTATACTTTTGCAACCAGTTATCCTGAATACAATCTTTTTACCTTAAAAAAGACTAATACCTATTGAATAAAAGGCAACCCTCTGTGAAGAGAGTTGCCTTTTGATTTTCCATGCTTTCTGTACTTTGGGTTTCCTATTCCGCGACTCACTGATGCGGTTGTTATTCATCATTCCTGGAAAAGGTCCCACATATGACTTTTGCCACAAAAAGAACTTACCGCATTATGACAAAAGCTTCAGTATGTTTTTATTCGTTCTGCATCTGACGAAGCAGGTCTTTCTGCCGCTCTGACAGATTTGTCGGAAGCATGACGTTGTAGGTGATTATCATGTCTCCGATAGTACCGTCACCACGGTCGTAACCCTTTCCACGCAGACGAACCTTGGTACCGTTCTGCGTTTCCGGTTTAACCTTCAGCTTCACCTTTGAGCCGTTACTAAGCTGAAGCAGCACCTCGCCACCAAGCAACGCCGTATAAAGGTCTATGTTCACGTTAGCATGCATCTCACCACTGTTCTGTCTCATGCGACTCTTACCGCCACGGCTTCTGCCTGCCGTACCAAACAGATCCTTGAAGAAGTCGGAGAAACCGCCTCCACCCTGACTGAACCCAGAGAAATCGAAACCTTCAAAAGGAGATCCTCCACCTTTATAATAATAAGAACCTCCAGCTCCGCCAGCAGCATTGTAAGCATCAGCCTCCTTCCAGTGCTCACCGTACTGGTCATATTTCTTTCTCTTCTCCGGATCGTTTATTACCTCATACGCCTCGTTGAGCATCTGAAACTTCGCCTTTGCCTTAGGGTCGTCGGGATGAAGATCCGGATGGAACTGCTTTGCTCGTTTCAGATAAGCACGCTTTACATCCTTCTGTGCGATATTCTTATCTACACCTAATATCTTGTAATAATCAATAAATGCCATAATGTCACCTCCATTTCTTAATTAAATCTTCACTATTACAAGAAGCAAAAATTATGCCGAACAACAGACAATGAGTAAAATCTTAAGGCGAAGGACAAAAGAAACGGACTTTACACACAGGAGAAGACACCTGTATATAAAGTCCGTCAGAAGTATTGTCTCGCACATCAAAGCTGTTTCAAAAAGCTATGATGGGCGCAAGACGAAGTCGTTTTAAATTACTGTATTCCGTGTGCAGCGACAGTCTTGTCGATACGTCCTATCATACCCTGCAAAGCCTTGCCAGGTCCGCATTCTGTAAAGTCGTCAGCACCGTCGGCAATCATGTTCTGTACACATGAAGTCCAACGTACAGAGCTTGTCAGCTGAGCGATAAGATTCTTCTTGATTTCAGCAGGCTCAGTATGAGGCTTGCCGTCAACATTCTGATAAACAGGACATTTTGGAGCATGGATTTCTGTCTTCTCTATTGCTGCCTCCAGCTCATCCTTTGCCGGCTGCATGAGTGGAGAATGGAATGCTCCTCCTACCTTCAGCGGCAATGCACGCTTTGCACCAGCAGCCTTCAATTTCTCACATGCCTCATTGACAGCCTCGATGTTACCTGAAATAACAAGCTGTCCAGGGCAGTTGTAGTTAGCCGGAACAACAACGCATCCTGGTTTGCTTACTTCCGCACAGACTTCCTCAATCTTGTCGTCTGCCAAGCCAACGATTGCTGCCATAGTTGAAGGAGCAGCCTCACAAGCCTTCTGCATAGCCATAGCACGAGCATACACAAGCTTCAGTCCGTCTTCGAAACTGAGTGCGCCTGCTGCTACAAGAGCAGAAAATTCTCCAAGAGAGTGTCCTGCCACCATTGACGGCTGGAAAGCGTCACCCATGCAAAGTGCACTGATTACACTATGCAGGAATACTGCTGGCTGTGTTACCTTTGTCTGCTTCAGTTCCTCGTCTGTACCATTGAACATAATGTCGGTGATACTATAGCCGAGAATCTCGTTTGCCTTATCGAAGAGTTCTTTTGCCAATGGATTGTTGTCGTAGAGGTCCTTGCCCATACCTACGAACTGTGCTCCCTGTCCGGGAAATACAAATGCTTTCATTTTCTAAATAACGTTTATTTTGTCCTTAAAAGATATAGATTACCACACTTCACGGCAAGCCATGATTTGCGGAAATCGCTGCAAAGTTACTGTATTATGTTGAAAAAGACGAATTTATTACGATAAATCGTATCATACACTACTTTGCCAACTACCAAAAAACCACATTAAAAACTAAACAATAATAAAAAACTTGCAGAGAACCAACATGTGAAATATCTTTGTAATTCAAAAAAAACGGACACACAATAATGTCCTATTTCCAATCAAGGATAATGACAAATGGCAAAGAATATGAAGAACTGGTTTTTCATTATATTATTAATAATGTGTAGTTGTGCAGGAAACGTAACGGCACAGACTGCCAATACAGACAACAACGGTAACCTGTCCGGCAAAGCTACTGCACAGCAAAATGACAGCAACAATCTCCATGGCAGCGATGTTCTACCGTACGACTCTCTGGCAAGCCTGCCCATAAACACAGAATGCAGCACTACTCTTGCCGGGAGTTCCCTACAGCCATATACCCGCAGGTCGTATATTGGATATGCTGAAAACGAACAGGATTCGCTACATCTCCCACTACTCAACATGCGAGGACAAGTGCCGCTCATGAACTACCCGCACAACACCTGGTGGGGCTTCGACACATGGCAGCTGCACAAGGGACTTAACGTCAATCTCGGTGCCTCCGTATTTGCATCCTTCGGCAAGGGAGCTCCAAAGGGAGCTGGCTTCGGACAAGACATCTCACTAATGTACGCCACACCGATAAACGACAAACTGTCGCTTGCCGTAGGCGGATGGCTAAGCAACGCATACTGGGCACACGACCGCTATACCGACGCTGGCATAAACGCTGTGCTCGGATATAAATTCAACGAACACTGGGAGGCTTACATATATGGAAAGAAATCCATCATGAACAAACCCGTACCATACCACTTCCGCTCTATGCAGGAACTGGGCGACAGGATAGGTGCCGCCGTTAGATACAACTTCTCACCAAGCTTCAGCGTACAGGTAACCGTGGAGGCAGGAAAGAGCAAATTGCCCGACAACAGTCTATTCAACGGCAATTCGACAGACCATTCAAACTGGTAAAAGCGACATCAAAACAGACGACATTCAAATTACATACATGTGGTCTTTCACGTGGTTTGACTTATTAAAAAGCCTGTCATAGAACAAGACAAACAGCATTTTGAAAAAGAAATCAGCAAATTCATTTCATCCTTATCATGATTTGCATTATCTTTGCAACCGGAGCTATGACTTGGAAACGGTGACAGGCGACCAGACAAGACTACAAGCAAAAAAGAAACCTCATTTAACTAACAACAATAGAATTATGAATAGAATATATCCAATACTGTTTCAGCCAAACCTGCACACCGTTGTCTGGGGAGGCGACAGACTTTGCCCCTACAAGGGACTACCATCCAGACAGGAGCCGATAGGCGAAAGCTGGGAAGTAAGCGCTGTGCCATCCAGCACAAACATAATCAGCAACGGTCCACTTGCCGGCAAAGACCTAATAAGCGCCATCAGCGAAGACCCTGTAAAGATCCTCGGAAAGAGCGTAGCAGAGAAGTACGACAACAAACTGCCATTGCTTGTAAAGTTCATTGATGCGAAAAGAGACCTCAGCATACAGGTGCACCCCAACGACGAGATGGCACAGAGAGTACACGGAAAGTCAGGCAAGAGCGAGATGTGGTACATCATAGATGCCGAACCAGGAAGCTTCCTCTATGCCGGTTTCAATACTACTATCTCTGAATACGAATACAAAAAACGCATTGCCGACGGCACAATAACCGACGTACTTGCAAGGCATGAAGTGAAAAGTGGCGACGTGTTCTACCTTCCCGCAGGCAGAGTACATGCCATCTGCAGCGGCATACTGCTGGCAGAAGTGCAGCAGTCGTCTGACCTTACCTACCGCATTTTCGACTATAACCGACCCGGACTTGACGGAAAACCACGCGAGTTACACACAGAACTTGCCGCACAGGCACTCGACTTCCACGTGGAGAGCGAATACCGTACTATATATAAGGAGGACGGTAACCGTGCAAACCTCGTCATTGACTCACCCTACTTCAGCGTGAGAGTGACCGACATGACAAGCACCTTCCACCGCAATCTTACGAAATACGACAGCTTCATCATCAGCATGTGCATAAAAGGTGACTGCAAAATCGTAGTGCGCTCTACTGGAGATGAAATAATCCTACATGAAGGCAACAGCTGCCTGATACCTGCAGCTATCGCAGACTATGACGTGGTGCCGCTCACTGGAGCTTCGAAAATACTCGATGCCTTCATAGACAACAAAAACAGAAGTCTTCCACACCGCATAACACGCTTCCTGCACCTGTCAAACTGATGCGGAACGCAAGTGGCTGATAATCAGAGAAAAACTATTTTTACAGAAAAAAAGAACAACCTATTGCACATTCTCGTTAGAGAGTGTGCAATATACATTTAATTGAAAATCAATATTTTAAGCCATTATATCCTTTTTTTTTGCACATTAATATATAGTGTGCGCATTTTTGAAAGAAAGAGTTTAAAATATTTTAAATACATCAAGTGTTGTTTCTTTTATTTCCCCATATTCATTATATTTGCACTGCAATTTATAGGAAATAACAAAGTAACGAATATTTTTATATAGAAATTTATGTTTGAAAATCTTAGTGACAGACTTGAGCGTTCGTTTAAGATACTGAAAGGAGAAGGAAAGATAACCGAAATCAACGTTGCGGAAACGCTCAAAGATGTCCGCAGAGCCTTGACTGAGGCAGATGTTAACTATAAAGTAGCTAAAACATTTGTCGATACTGTAAAGCAGAAGGCAATGGGTATGAACGTGCTCACCGCCGTAAAGCCTGGACAGCTCATGGTAAAGCTCGTACACGACGAGCTGGCAGAGCTCATGGGTGGAGAAGCAGCTGAGCTGAAACTCGAAAACCGTCCGGCAATCATTCTCATGTCTGGTCTGCAAGGTTCTGGTAAAACCACATTCAGCGGCAAGCTTGCCAACATGCTTAAAAACAAGCAGCATAAGAATCCGCTTCTCGTAGCCTGCGACGTTTATCGTCCAGCAGCCATCGACCAGCTGAAGGTTGTTGCAGAGCAGATTGGCGTGCCCGTATACTCAGAGGAAGGCAACAAGAATGTTGTTGAAATAGCAACCAACGCCATCAAGGAGGCTAAAGCGAAGAACTTTGACACTGTCATCGTCGATACCGCCGGCCGCCTTGCCGTTGACGAAGAGATGATGGACGAGATAGAACGCCTGAAAAACGCTCTCAACCCTGACGAGACACTCTTCGTCGTTGACTCAATGACAGGACAGGATGCCGTAAATACGGCAAAGACGTTCAATGACCGTCTTGACTTCGATGGTGTCGTACTGACAAAACTCGATGGTGACACACGCGGAGGTGCAGCACTCAGTATCCGCACCGTAGTGACAAAACCTATCAAATTTGTCGGAACAGGCGAGAAGATGGAAGCAATCGATGTATTCCACCCTTCACGTATGGCAGACCGTATTCTCGGAATGGGAGACATCGTCAGCCTCGTAGAGCGCGCACAGGAACAGTTTGACGAGGAAGAAGCAAAGCGCCTTCAGAAGAAGATACAGAAGAACAAATTCGACTTCAACGACTTCCTCGGACAGATACAGCAGATTAAGAAGATGGGCAATCTGAAAGATCTCGCCTCAATGATTCCAGGTGTAGGCAAAGCCATCAAGGATGTAGACATAGACGACGACGCCTTCAAGGGTATCGAAGCGATAATACTCAGCATGACACCAAAGGAGCGCACCAATCCGGAACTGCTCAACACCAGCCGCCGACAGCGCATAGCAAAGGGTTCAGGAACAAACATACAGGATGTCAACCGCCTCATCAAGCAGTTCGACCAGACCCGCAAGATGATGAAGATGATGACAGGTTCCAAGATGAACCAGATGATGAGTGCAATGAAGCACATGAAAGGCGGAATGCCAGGAATGCCAGGAATGCCAAAAATTTAATATACTAAAAATTGAAAGACATGCAGTTAATTGACGGAAAAGCAACAGCAGCTAAGATAAAAGAAGAAATAGCTGCCGAAGTCAAGGAAATAATCTCGCACGGAGGCAAGCAGCCTCATCTTGCCGCAATCCTTGTAGGACACGACGGCGGAAGCGAGACTTATGTAAAGAACAAGGTCCTGGCCTGTGAGGCCTGCGGATTCAAGAGTAGCCTTATACGCTTCGAGGAGGACATTACCGAAGAAGAACTCCTCGAAAAAGTAAAGCAGCTCAACGAAGATGATGATGTGGACGGATTCATCGTACAGTTGCCACTGCCGAAACATATTGACGAGCAGAAGGTTATAATGGCTATCGACTATCGTAAGGACGTGGATGGCTTCCACCCCATCAACGTAGGACGTATGGCAATCGGTCTGCCATGCTTCATATCAGCTACACCGCTCGGCATATTCACTCTGCTGCGCAGATATAACATAGAGACGTCAGGTAAGAAATGTGTCATCTTAGGTCGCAGCAACATTGTAGGCAAGCCTTTGGCACAGCTCATGATGCAGAAGCAATACGGTGACTCCACTGTAACCGTCTGCCACAGTCGTTCAAAGACTCTAAAACAGGAATGTCTTGAAGCAGACATCATAATAGCAGCCATCGGACGTCCAGACTTCGTCACCGCAGATATGGTGAAAGAAGGTGCAGTAGTAATTGATGTAGGCACCACACGCGTTCCGGATGCCACACGCAAGAGCGGCTTCCGTCTCAATGGTGATGTCAAATTCGACGAGGTAGCACCGAAATGCTCATTCATCACCCCTGTACCGGGGGGAGTAGGTCCGATGACGATCTGCTCATTGATGAAAAACACTCTGGCGGCAGGCAAGAAGGAATTTTACAAATAATCCATCCTACACCATGACCGCAGAAGAATACTACAAAAGAGGGAAGGAACACCAACGTGCCGGCAATTGGCAAGATGCCATCCACTGCTATATCGAGGCTATAGAGCTCGATGCAGAAAGTCCAGCCGTTGAAGCGAAGAAGATGGTAGAAGACATTCTCAACTTCTACAACAAGGACATGTATAATCCTTGATTCTCTACCTCATAAGGAAAGGAGACGCATCATCACCCACCAGAGAGAAAAAACAAAGGTGGGAGATAAGGTGCAAAAGACCTTGTATACAGGAAAAACAGAATATTTTTGACTAAAAAATTTATATAAGAGATTAGCAATTGGCAAGAAGCTGTCGGAGCTCAGCAATGAGTCTCCGGCAAGCCAATGGCCTTTTACTGTTACCCTTTAATTTAATTAGAAAAGACATGGGAAAAATCAAAGGAGCTATTGTGGTGAACACAGACCGCTGTAAGGGCTGTTCACTTTGCGTCGTAGCTTGTCCGAAAGACGTCATCGCCTTGTCAGACAAGCACGTCAATGTTCATGGTTATCCTTACGCCGTGGCAGTGCAACCCGACGAGTGTATCGGTTGCGCATCGTGTGGTATCGTATGTCCTGACGGATGTATCAGTGTTTACAAAAAACGAATGGAGGACTAAGCAATGGCAGAAAAAGAAGTTCTTTTAATGAAAGGAAACGAAGCTATCGCACATGCAGCAATCCGTTGCGGATGCGATGCGTATTTCGGTTATCCTATCACTCCACAGAGTGAAGTTATTGAAACGCTTGCCGAACTGAAGCCTTGGGAGACAACCGGCATGGTTGTACTGCAGGCTGAAAGCGAGGTAGCTTCTATAAACATGGTTTATGGAGCTGCCGGTGCCGGCAAGAGAGTGTTCACCTCTTCTTCAAGCCCTGGCGTAGCCCTTATGCAGGAAGGCATTTCCTACATGGCAGGAGCAGAATTGCCTGGTGTATTCGTAAACGTACAGCGTGGTGGTCCTGGTTTGGGTACTATCCAGCCTTCACAGAGTGACTACTTCCAGTCTACTCGTGGTGGTGGTAATGGTGACTATTATGTTATTGTGCTCGCTCCATCTTCAGTACAGGAAATGGCAGACTTCATGGACCTCGCATTTGAACTCGCATTCAAATATCGTATGCCGGCAATGTTGCTGAGCGATGGTGTTATCGGTCAGATGATGGAGAAGGTGGTTCTTCCAGAACAGAAGCCTCGCCGCACCGAAGAGGAAGTCAAGGCAGAATGCCCTTGGGCTACCTTCGGTCGCACACCAGACCGCAAGCCAAACATCATCACCTCTCTTGAGCTCCAGCCTGAGGTTATGGAGCAGCGTAACCTGCGCCTACTTGAGAAGTATGAGAAGGTTAAAGCAAATGAAGTAAGATATGAAATGACTCAGTGCGAAGATGCCGACTACATCTTGGTAGCATTCGGTAGTGCTGCACGTATCTCTGAGAAGGCTATGGAGCTTGCTCGCGAGGAAGGTCTGAAGGTAGGTCTCTTCCGTCCTATCACATTGTGGCCATTCCCAGAGAAGCAGCTTGCTGAGCTTGCTAAGGGTAAGAAGGGAATGCTTTCTGTTGAAATCAACGCCGGACAGATGATTGAGGATGTTCGCCTTGCAACCAACGGTGCTGTTCCAGTAGAGCATTTCGGACGACTTGGAGGTATCGTTCCTGATCCTGAGGAGATTGTAATCTCTTTGAAGGAGAATATCAAGAGCGGTAGATTTAATGGTTAATTATTAAATTTGAAAAACATGAAAGAAGATATAATTGCACCGGAGAATCTGGTATATGAGAAGCCGTCTTTGATGAACGACACTCCTATGCACTATTGCCCAGGATGTTCTCACGGAGTAGTACATAAGCTCGTGGCTGAGGTCATCGAGGAAATGGGAATGAAGGATAAGACAGTCGGCGTTAGTCCTGTTGGATGCTCTGTCTTCGCTTACAGATATTTGGATATCGACTGGTCTGAGGCTGCACACGGACGTGCTCCAGCTGTAGCAACAGCCATCAAGAGAGTATGGCCAGATCGTCTTGTGTTCACATACCAGGGTGATGGCGACTTGGCTTGTATCGGTACAGCCGAGACTATACACGCTCTGAACCGTGGCGAGAACATCACTATAATATTCATCAACAACGCCATCTACGGTATGACCGGTGGTCAGATGGCTCCGACAACACTGCTCGGACAGAAGACAGTGACATGTCCTTACGGCCGTACACCGGAGCTCCACGGCTACCCATTGAAGATGACTGAGATTGCAGCTACACTGCAGGGTACATGCTACGTTACACGTCAGAGCGTAGACACAGTAGCTTCTATCCGTTCTGCGAAGAAGGCTATCCGCAAGGCATTCGAGGCTTCTATGGCAGGCAAGGGCTCAAGTCTCGTAGAGATTGTCAGCACATGTAACAGTGGCTGGAAGCTCTCTCCTGTAAAGGCAAACGAGTGGATGCGTGATAAGATGTTTAGTTTTTATCCTAAGGGCGACCTTAAAAATACTATTGACGAATGAAAAAAGAAATAATTATATCAGGATTCGGCGGTCAGGGTGTGCTTTCTATGGGTAAGATTCTTGCTTACTCTGGACTTATGGAGGACAAGGAAGTTACTTGGATGCCTGCATACGGACCGGAACAGCGTGGTGGTACAGCCAACGTTACAGTGATTGTAAGCGACGAGCGTATCTCTTCACCAGTACTCAGCAAGTACGACATTGCTATAGTTCTCAACCAGCCTTCTCTCGACAAGTTCGAGTCTCGCGTAAAGCCAGGCGGCGTTCTCATCTATGAGGGCAACGGTATCATCAACCCTCCTACCCGCAAGGATATCGATATTTATCGTATCGATGCCATGGACAAGGCTGCTGAACTGAAGAACACCAAGGTATTCAACATGATCGTACTCGGAGGTATGCTCAGCGTAGCACCTGTAGTAAGCGAAAAGGGTGTGGAGAAGGCACTCTTCAAGACATTGCCTGAGCGTCACCACAAACTCATCCCACTGAATATGGATGCTATCAAGGTTGGCGGTGAAATCATGCAGAAGCAGTAATTTATTGAAATTTCTATAACTTGAAACAAGCGTGCAGAATGAAAGATTCTGCACGCTTGTTGCTTTTACAAAAATCAGTTGTTATTGAAAAACGATTACTTACAATTTCACTATAATAAACAACTAATCATTATTCCGCAGAGACTCTGCCACCTCATATATCTCAAATATTCTTTTATCCGTAACAGTCTTATCCATATTCACACAGCACAAACCGGTACGCGTCAAGTCGCTACCACTCGCCTCAACACGTTCTCTGATACACTGCCGAAGTTCCTCGTATGAATACCTCTGAATATCTACAGGGTTCAAACGGATATTGAAAAACGTCTCCGGCAGATACTTGCGCAGCAGAGCCACGTCGCCGCCCCACCCCACATCAAGAAACGTCAAACGTTCTATTTCGCTAAATGCCGAAGCCATGCGATGAGGATCCTTACCACAGTAATGGATACCGTATGGTGCATGGCGCATGCTCCACTCTTTATCGATGGACAAGAAGAAACGACGATAGTCTTCCTCAGAAATCATCGTATGGCTACATTCCGAATGAATAGCCACAGGATAGTCAAAGAGCCTTGCACTACGGTTCACGGAGATTGACGACGAACCAGTATTCGTCTGTACATACCACACAAACTTGTCTATCACCTGAGCTATCTTTCCGAAGAAAACAGCAGCCTTCTCCGGCTCCATCACCATGTCGGTGAAGATTTCCTCACCGCGCACATCAATAGCCAGATTAAGCACTCCTCCCCAGTTGATGTCACCCACTACATATCCGTATTTTGCTTTCAGCCCATCCACAAGATCAACAAGCCTTCTAAAAGCCCTTGAACGGAAAGCATCCTCCACCTCGAAATCAAGAGACTCCCTGTGAGCACAGATCACCTGCGGTGGCGCATCATCATAATACTCCACCTTACATCCGAGCATCTCCGAAAGCAAATAGCCCGATGCAAGATGTACAGCACCTATCTGCGGCAAATCCTTGAGATGGTCCTCGCCAAGTCCGAGGCTGCCGAAGCGTTCGTACAGCACCTGCTCCATTTTCCTTTCGTCCTCCACTCTCCTTCTTGAATCATAGAAGAAACTCTCATCAAACGAGATGCCTGCTTTCTTATGCCACCAATCCGGGTGGAACACTATATCTACGGGAAGTTCCCTGCTGCAAATCTTTATCATATTACTTTATCACTATACCTTATTATAAAGAAGAAAGTGTTCTGCAAATGTACTCATTACATGGATGGAAAAGCTATCCATACTGCAATATTTTTTTATTCAAGCTTATGAATTAGAAGAAATCAATAAAAACAAAGTAAACGACAAGTGCCATTTTTATTCAGCTTAACCCTGACTTTGACTGATATCACTTTACACTTTTCTTGTTCTTTTACTGAAATACTTCACTATCATTCTAATCCATTACTGAAAAGCTTTACAGATTACAAAAGTCTGTCTTGGTACTCGACAGATAATTATGTACCTTTGCATTATCCTAAGAAAAAGAAGACGAAAGAGGAGAAGAGATATGAAGATTCTGATTATTGAAGATGAGAAAGTGCTTTCAGACAGCATTTTGAGCTACCTGAAAGCGGAGAAATACTTGTGCGAACAGGCGTTCGACTATAACGATGCACTGATGAAAGTGCGCTTATACGACTACGACTGCGTGCTACTCGACCTCACGTTGCCAGGAGGAGACGGATTAGACATTCTGCGCGACATAAAGCAGAGAAACTCACAGGCGGGCGTGATAATAGTATCTGCCAAGGACTCGCTCGACGACAAGATAAGGGGACTGGAGATAGGAGCTGACGACTATCTGTCCAAACCTTTCCATCTGGCGGAACTGAGCATACGTATCTATGCCGTGATAAGACGCCGCGAGTTCGGGGCAAGCAATGTGGTAGAGAACAATGGCATCAGGATTGACCTGCTGGAGAAGAGCGTGGTGGCAAACGGGAATACCGTGGCACTGACAAAGTCGGAATACGACCTGCTGCTCTTCTTCATAGGAAACAGAAACCGCATACTGTCGAAGAATGCCATCGCAGAGCACTTGAGCGGCGAGTTTGCCGACGTTATAGACAACTTCGACTTCATATATGCTCACATAAAGAACCTGAAATCAAAGCTTGCAGCATGCGGTGTACCGGGCTGCATACAGAACATATATGGCATGGGCTACAAATGGGAAAACGTATGAAAAACGATAAAGGAAACACGAAAATGGAGAATCGCGGCACAAGAGGAAAGAGAAGCCTGCTGAGGAAATCCATGATGCAATTCATTATATGCATCGCTGTACTGTTTGCTCTGGCGGCACCTGCCTTTTATTATCTTACAAAAAACTACTATGCCGAGGATATGGAGCTGCTGATAAAAGCCATAAGAACAGGACGCGGCATACCGGCTCTTGACATGGAGGAGGATATCATGGCGGGCATCATGCTGCAGTATCTGCTCATTTCCGCCCTGCTTGCCACGGGAACAGTGGTTACTGTGCGACTCGTGGCAAAGAAACTGTGGAAACCTTTCGACCAGACATTGGAGAGCATAGAGTCGTTCCGACTGGAGAACACAAGGATACCCGAACTGCCAGAGAGTGACGTGAAGGAGTTTGAAAAACTTAACAAAGCACTGAATGCACTGATGAGGAAGAACCTCGACAGCTATAGGGCACAGAAAGAGTTTACAGAGAACGCTTCTCACGAGCTGCAGACACCGCTCGCCATCTTCCAAGCCAAGCTGGAACTTCTGCTGCAACAACCCGGACTGACCGGCAAGCAGGCTGAAATAATCCAGGAGCTTTTTCAGATGACATCGCGACTGTCACGCCTGAACCGCAACCTACTACTTCTGGCAAAAATAGACAACGACCAGTTTGACTCCAAGGAACGTATAAGACTCGACACTTTCATTGACGGTCTTCTGCCTGCACTTGAAAGCATATCGGGACACCGACGCATAGAGAGACTCTACCATAAAGAACCGGTATGGGTGGATGCAAACAGGATTCTGTTGGAAAGCTTGCTGAACAACCTGATAGTGAATGCTGTGAGACACAGCAATGCCGATGGCACCATTACCATAAGTATCGGCGAAAGCAGCATGAGCATCTGCAACACTTCTGACGAACCTGCCCTCCAAACGGAACATATCTTCAACCGCTTCTACCGCACAACGCAAAACAAGGGCGGCAACGGATTGGGGCTTGCCATCGTGAAAGCCATCTGCGACTATCACGGATGGAACATCGGATACCGTTTCAAGGAGGGCAAACACTGCTTCATCATAAAAATGACGGGACAGTAAACAACAGGCATTCTTCCATAACCATCAAGTTTGTCTTGCACACCTACTAAGAGAGTTGCAATATCTTCTGAAACTGAACTTCAGTCAGAGCCGGTAGCCTGTTTATTTCGTGAAGCCATCCATGAGAGGAATATGCAGTTTTAAGGTTAAATAACTATAAATTATCATACAATACAATAAAAACAGCAAGAAAGTCACACTTGGACCTATTGGAGTTTTGTATCTTTGCACCTGCATAAGAAGTTGAACCTCAGTTTTTTCTTATGAAATAGTGACACGTGACAGATGTGACACATGTTTTTTATAAAATCCCTACGCGCGCAGGCAGGAAAGCATTATATTTATATATATAATATTACTATATATATATTATATAAAAGTAAGTGTCACAAGTGT
>OQWM01000518.1_pt1 | contig 24717 bp, 37 predicted proteins | sample 1691531 | NCBI WGS metagenome assembly OQWM01 (sample SAMN03418257, study PRJEB22391) | human gut metagenome | biome: human-gut; feature: organic feature; material: feces | host: Homo sapiens | place: Tanzania | collected 2013-01
CGGCTTCCTGCCGCGTGATAAGCCCCTGCGGGGCGCTGCCGTCCGTGATGCCCGCAGCCTTTGCCGCCGCCCAGTCTTTCGCCGCCCACGAAGAGACGGGTTTGGTGCGCAGCTGCGCAAAATAGGCATCCAGCATCTTGTTGATTGTTGCCTGATCCATGTACTCCTCCATTTCCGGCGGATACTTGCCCGCCAAGATCATGCTCCCTGTGTACTTGAGGTGGTCGTCCCACTGAAAATGCGGCTTGTCCGGGAATTTCTTCCAATCGCCGCCCCAGCTGAAGCCGACCTGCTTGCCGATCTGCCCGCAGCGGGCGAAGAACGACGGATCGTCGTATCCGTGCCCCGCGACATCCTTGCAGATGTCGAACGCCAGCCCCGCCTTGACGCCGTGGAACGTCGGTCTCGTCGCGGTCTTCGCCGCATAGCCGTTCGCGGCAAGATAGCGCTGGTACTCGTCATCCCTGACCGTCTCCGTCACCAGAACCGGAAGCCCCGCCTCCTTGCAGAGGTCGAGAAAAATGACGCAGTTCGCGCGCACGTCTGCCCGCAGGTCGGCGATATCCCTACTGTGATACATCGCCGTCACCCTTTGCGTCGATCACGTCCTGCGTCTTCTGGCTCTGAGTGCCGAAGTAAAACGCGATGATAACCGCATAGATCGTCATAAAGTCCTGCGAGATGTTGCCCGTCACCGCCATATAGGCAAAAACAGCGGTCAGCACCAGTGTCACAAGGCTCTTGACGCTCATCAGGTTTGCCAGTCTTTTGTAAATCAGTTCCATGTTATTCGTCCTTTCCCTTGATTTTGATTCCTGCCAAAAGTGCCAGTTCTGCCGTCCACGCCGCAAACCATGCGACCGTCAGACTGTCCGGCACTACCTTGTCATGCGCGGTCAATACGAGCACCGCAATGCAATACCAGCAGAGGTTCAGCACTGCCGCGATGACGTATTTGTCCCGCTTTCTCAGCTTTCTCACGTCCTGACCTCCCACTCGTCGATTTCGCCTTTGATCTTGTCGATGAAGCTGTTGCCGCCCAGCGCCTTGTACCCCCTGTAGAGGTACAAAAAGTCCTCAAGCTCATACTGCCGAATGAACTTGTCCTCTCTATGCCGGTAATAAGTGTGCAGCATATCGTGCCGCAGCTGGCATTTGAGCGCGTCGGTCAGCTTGTCCAGCCCGAGCAGCTTGTGCCGAATCGGCTTGATGATGAGCGCCAGCGCGCCCAAAATGACCGTGATCTCCGAGCACACCGACGCGACCCTTGCCAAATCTCCCATATCCCGCTCCCTTTCTCCTTTACTTTTCCGTCTCTACCCCATACCGCTCAAACATCGCGCGGATAGCGGGATTGCGCAGCAGCTTCTTCTGCTGGCCTTGGTTGAGGTCGTCGTAGACTGCTTGCAGTGCTTCTCGCGTCTCTGCCACGCACTCACGTGCCCGCTCCGTGTAGGTTTTGTCCATTACTGTTCCTCCCCAAGCAAAATTTTAGCAGCCGTTTCCGTATCCTCTACCTGCTCTTTCAGCAGTTTATTTTCGCTTTCTAACGCCTGCATATTTTCCGCCTGCTTTGCGCTCTCTGCACTGCGCTTTTGGATATAGTCACAAAGTTTCATTGGGTTTCCTCCGCGATCGCCACCGGCTCTCCGCATGTTACTCTGCCCTCACCTTTGGCGTAAATTTTCACGCCCAGCTCCCATAGATCCGTGGTTTTCTCGGCGTTGGGCAGCTCCACCACCTGATCCGGCTCACACGTCACCCACGCGGGGTTGGCATCCTTGGCGTTGTTACTGATCTGGATAGATTGCGCACTTGCGCCGGTGATACTCACCTGCACCTTTGCCCGCTTGGGGCGCTTTGTTGCGCCGCCCAGAAACGCCATGAAGCTCAATTCCCGGTAGGGCTTGCTGGCATCCGGCAGGATGTAGATAGTGTCCTCCGTGCTGTCGGAAACCAGTGTGGTGTTTGCTACCTTGAATACAGGGCGAACTGGATAATTGTTGCTGGCATTACGCTGGCTGACGATACCGTTAGCTCCCACGAGACGAATCTGACTGGCAGAATAATTAGAGCGCAGCCACCATTCTAACGCCCTTCCCGCTGAATTATACGCAATCCTCGCACCGATGTCTGTCTCATTCCCGCTATGCACCTTGAGCATTGGCAGGACGCTGTCACCTTCCACTCCGCCTGTGGTGACTTCGCTTTCGCTCAGCAGGTATGCCTTTCGTGCGATTTCCGTCACCGCATCGGAGTTGTACGGCTTGATTTTGATTGTGGACGGGATGATGCAAGCCCGCATTTTTTCATCAAAATACGAGAGATAGCCCGCTGTTTCATCGTTCAGCCATGTGTCCATCAGGCTATCAATGTATGTTGCCTCGTTGGTTGCGTTCATTTGACGCGGCTCGTCCAGCACGTTTTGCCGCAAGAGCACCACGCCGTCCGCGTCCTTGCGAATAGGCCAGTAGGCAACGGTCTGCGTCTTGCCGTTGATAGTTTCCGTGTAGTGGAGAACTTCGGTCAGCTCGATCTCGCTGATTGGTCTTGCCATGTCTACCTCCTTACGCCACTACGATGCGGGCGTATTTATCCACTGCGCCAGCCGTTACGATCAAGTCTGAACTGGACATGAAATCCGCAATGTACACGTCAACGGACGATAGATCGCCGCCGCCGCTCTGGATGTTGCGCACCGCCTTCGCCATCCCCGACGGGAAGCTCAGCGGTGCAGTCGTTCCGCCCTTCTCGCGGATAGCGTCCGCAACTGCCGTCAGGCTCGTGTCCTGTACCAAATATTCAGACATCAGAACGTACCTCCTTCCGCCGCGGGCACGGTTTCCGCCACCCATTTTTTGTTCCGGACGCGGAGAAAAGACCCTTCATCCGCGCCATCCGGCTTTGGCAAATCAGACTCCTGCCCTACATATCTGCGCAAAATGTCACCGGACACCTTTTTTGCCGTCGCATTTTGTTGCACCACAAAGAGATCATCCGCCGTGACAGCCTCCGCCGCAAGCAGATCGTCAATGGTTTTGTCCATGTTGCCCTCCTCTATCATAAAATATTGATTATATGGTACACGTCTACCGCACCGTAGGCCACGGCAGCAACGTATAGCGCATACCGCTTTCTTCTGCCATTGTTTATTCGTTTAGTTCCCAGGATACAGAATAATAAATACCGGTACTACTGGCAGAACAAAGGACCCAAATGCCATTGGCATTGCAAACTGAATAAGACGTAATTTCTGTAATATTACTCTGTGTCCAGTTTTTTCCGTCGATAGAGTAATAGACAGCGCCTCTACTCGACGAGCAAACAACCCAAATTCCATTTGCATTATGAACTGCTTTAAACTGGCCGCTTGTAATATTACTTGGCTCCCAACTCTTCCCGTCTGTGGAATAATAAATGCCGCTACTATGACTGCACGCAACCCAAATACCATTTGCGGAGTAAACACTGTTTATCCAACCATCTGTAATATTGCTATTTTCCCATGTTATACCGTCAACAGAAAAGTATAATCCTTTACTCTGAGTACCAACGACCCATATACCATTTGCATTATAGATGCAATTTGCGTAGGCATCTTGTGATTTAATCCATTCTTTTCCATTTAGAGAATAATAGAGTGCCCCGTAATAGTTAGTACCGCAGCCGACCCACATTCCATCAGCATAAAAAACTGAGCTGAACCTAACCTGTTGTGTAATTTCTTCCCAGCTTATGCCATCAGAAGAATATTGCATTTTACTACTACCCGTAGCGATCCAGATGCCATTTGCGTTGTAAATCCATCCAGTAGACAGCGGACCTTTCGTAACATTACTTTGCGTCCATGTCTTTCCATCTTTGGAGTAATATATCCCCGGCTCACCGCTGGCGCTCCAAATTCCATTTGCATTACAAGCTCCGAAAAACCGGCCACTTGTAATATTACTCGGCTCCCAACTCTTCCCGCCTGTGGAATAATAAAGGCCGCTACTATAACTGCACGCAACCCAAATACCATTTGCGTTGTGGGCAGATCTAAAATTTTCGTTCGTGATATTGCTTTGTGTCCATTCTGTCCCGTTCGGGAAATTGCAAGAGCCGCCTCCGCCGCCGCTGAATCCCTCGCTGCCAGCAGCCCAGCCCTTGAGCGTCCTGCCGACCGAAATTCCCGCAAGAAAGCTGTTTTTATCGTATTTCACGCGCCATCCCTCCTCACCACCGGATCAGCGTCGCGTGCCCGCTGTTGTCCGTGATTTTGATCGGGCGGCGCTGCTGGTCAAAGGTCACTGTGTAGCGGTACGGCGTTTTTTCTCCGTCCACCAGCTCGGCAAAATACCCCTTGTCCCACTCGGAGAAGTCCAGCGCCGCGCTCTTGCGCAGTCCAAGAAGATCCATATACCCCTCGTCCCGCGCGGCGAGGCCGAGCAGCTTGCCCGTGCTCGTCTCGTACGTCAGCTCCAGCGAGTTCTGCCGCTTGACGAGGTAGCCGCGCTGCTTTCCGTTGTTGTCGCCCGCGCCGAAGACGTCCACAGGGTAGTAGTATTGACCGTCTGACTCGAACGAGATCGCGCGCTTGACCTGCTCCTCGTATTGATAGACCGTCACCGGCCAGCTCGTCTGTTTGGTGGTCGTGAAAATGCGCTCGCCGTTTGCATAGGGGTAGCCGTCTGAGCCGATGGACGCGCCCGCGGGGTCGGCTTCCCAATAAATCAGCTCCCCGTTTGGGTTTTTCGCCTGCTCCGTCGTGCCCTTGGCGATGCCCGCGACGAACTCAAGGCTCTGCTCTGCAACGCGGATGAAATTATCATCCGAAGTGTCGCCCGCAAGGTACTTGACCACCCGGCGCGAGGTCGACAGCCGGTTGACGCTCAAGTCCGCGATCTCGCCGAGCGCGGAATACAACGCGTCCGCCGAAAGCTGACCGGAGACGTCCACGTTGCCGTCGAGCTTGATGTAGCCCGTGTAGTTGTTGGGGCCGACCTTGAGCGTGATCGTCGCGGTCGTCTGGCCGTCCGGGCTGGACGCGGAAGTGACGGATAAACTGATCCCATCGACCGTTTGCGTAATGTCCGACACCCGCCCGTCGATGCCCTCCACCTTGAGGTTGATCTCCTCGCTGGTCTTGGTAATAGAGGATCGCGTCTCCGCGAGTTTCCTGTTAAACTCTTGCGTGATATACCCGCTGGAAGGATATTCGTCTTCCATTTCCAATTCGCCGGGGGACGAAATACCCGCATATCCGCGCCCGTCATCAGAGAGTTTAGACAGCGGCGAATAAATACCGCCAACCGTCACGCCGTCGCCCAGCTCTGCCGCTGGGTCAATGTTTGCCGCGCCCGCTTCGTATGCCTGATACTGATAACCTTTCATGGTTTGCAGTAAAGCATTTACCATTGCCTGCGTAGCGTGCGGGCAGCTTGCGACAATTTCCATGCCGGCGTCATCGCCCGCCGTCAGGCTGTTTTCGTCATCCACAAGCAGCGTCACGCGGGAGATAGGCTTGTACTTGCCATTGTCGGCAAAGCTCGTAATGTCGCCGCCGACGTAATATTTATCAGACAAGGATCCTCACCCCTCCAAACGTGATAGCGCTGCCGGCCTCCGTAATAAGATAGTTCGTCTCGGTAGGCATGGACAGCAACGGAACAAGCAGTAGTTTTCCTGCGTCGGTAATAATCCAGTTGCCGCCATGTGCCGCCGCGATGAAACATAGCTCATTGCGGATGGTGTAATCATTTGCGGGGTAGTCGATAGTATACGAGCTATTCAGCACGGTACGGCTGTCCAATTCCACGCCTATCAGCTGGCAAAAGATGTTCACGGCTGCGGGCATAGTCATCGGAAACGTAAGGGACTGGTCAGGCTCCCATACAACGTCAGCCTTCCTCATAGCGTCGTATGCTTCGAGCTCCCAATAATCACCATCGCAGGAACGGCGGTTAATAAAAAACACGCCTTTGGGAATCCAGTCTGTCGCCTGACTGCCATTAACAAGCCTGAGATAACGCTTGATCGTCGCGGCGCGCGGTACATTGTCCGCATACAGTGCCAGTTTTAATGTTGCGCAGCAGGCGTTTCCGATGCCGAATTCTTCAAACAACTGCGATTCGACAGAATGCGACACTTCCGCATCTTTGCCATATTCCGTGCCCGCAACGTCAAATTTGTACTCTCGTTCTGTGCCGGGGGAGTGGAACAGATCAGCCCAAAGTGCACTTGTTGTCTGCCCCATATCACACCTCGGTCAAATTAAACGTCGCGCCGCCCCACACCTCGTTATCGTCCGCCGCTTCTTCAAGATTACATTTGAATGAAGTACAATAAAACGTGCTGGTTCGTTCACCATGCAAGTCAAGATATTTTGCGTCAAATTCCGGTTCACTCAGATCATCATCTAACTGCGCAAGAATTGAGCGGGGAGCGGAACGAGTTGTATACTCTAACTTTCGTTTGGTCGTAATTTTATCGCGGCGCATGTGTCCATTTTTCGTGCGGGTAGTCTTTTCGCTGTCAAGGTCATTTCGGCTCCATCCGTAGCCCTTTGCAATAATCAAAGGCGAATAGTCCGTGCCGTTAATAATAAGGATATCCATGCCAACCTCCTTAGTACAGCAGCACGGGCTTGCCCGCCGCGCGCGTCATGTTGTTGATGTTTTTCACAGTGCTGCGGGCAATCTCCTTGCCGTCAAGCTGAATGACGACCGTTGTCGCATTGGCTCCCGATTCGGCCATTGCCTGTTTAAATGCGTCGACCATTGTTGCAAGTGGCGTTTCGATGTTTGTTCCACTCTTTTGGTCACCGAGCACGGCAAGAAACTCTTTGTTGGGAGGAATGACCGCACCGCGAGCCAATGCAGGAGCGGAGATACGGCTAATCGATGGAGCTCGAGAAGGGCTTCCAAAGCCCCCGCTTCGGGTCCCAAATCCTCCGCTGCGGCCAGAATTCGATCTTGCAATAGAATTCTGCGCTTCAACGAATTTGTTTCCGAACCAGCTAACGGCATTAGCCACCCACGTTTTTACAGCCTCCCATGCGGATTTTACGCCCGAAAGGAAACCATTAATTATTTTCTTCCCCGTCTCTTTCCAATGGGAAACTCCAACATATTTAGCAACGCTGGTCTTCCACCACTGCTTAATGTTGTTCCACACGCCTTTGAGTTTCTCAAGGATTGCGTCCCAATTGAGCGCAGCCGCAGTAACGAGAGAAGCGCCGCCTGCAAGCATCATTCCGAAAGCAATAGGCCATGCCGCCGGGCAGAAAATTGCAAGCATAATGCCAAGCGCAAGCAAACTCTTTGCGGCAAAAAGGAGGATTTCCGTTAACTTACTTTTTGTCTTTTCCGTTGGGCTGTTCCAATCCAGAGCAACAGCGCTTGCAAGAGAAGCCACCCCGATAATGATAAGCCCAATTCCGAGTGCGATATGAGCACCGGACAGGCAGAGGATTACGCCGATTGCAAGCGCCGCAAGCCCAATGTAAATGAGAAGCGTCTCAAGGGTTTCCTTCGTTTTGTCTGAGACCGCATTCCAGTTCAATGCGACTGCCGTTCCCAGCATAGCCGCGCCTGCAATCATTAGCCCAATGCCGAGGGGAATATTCGCCCCAGAAAAACAAAGAATCGCGCCAATGGCAAGTGCGGAGACGCCAAGGATCATAAGTACGTTGGTAATCGCCGCCCTTAACTTGTTTGGCATACAGTCCCAATTTTCTTTAATAAGCGTTACAAGCCCCACCGCACCAGCGGCCATAAGTGCAATGCCAAGCGGAATATTTGCACCAGAAAAGCAGAGGATTGCGCCAAGAGCTAAAAGCGCGCCGCAAAGATAAGCCGTGATTTCGTCAATCTTTGCTTTATACGCATCGCTCTTGAATTGCTCAAACACAGGGGAAAGCCGATCTGCAAGCGCAGATGCCGCGCCGCCGCCACTGCTCGATGTGGAAATCGTGTTGATTTCATCGAAGCTTGCAAGATTCCCTTGCGCTTCTTTTGCCGCCGAACCCACATCGCTAATTGCATTAGCTTCCTTGTAAAGCCCTTTTGCAGCAGCCTCCGATTTTTTTGCGGTCGTTCCAAAGAGCATCGAAACAATGTTCGCAATAACACTGATAACCTTTGTAAGGATATTTACAAGCGCTGTAAAGGCGGGGACAATTACACTTAATAGCGGCTGTGCCAAAGTGAGCAACGCGCCTTTTAAGCGCCCAATGGCTTCTGCGGCTTCGTCATTTACTTGAATGACTTTCCAGACATAATCACGTACAACGGATAATGCCCTTGTAATAAGAGTAAACACAAACGCCCTGAGAGCGAGCTTCTTTACTCGGTTAACAAAGCGGGACATGTATTCGTCGGCTTTTTTAGTTGCCTCACCCATCCCAAAAACACCGTTTTTTGTGCTGGAAATTTGCTCGGAAAGCTCCCCTGCTTTTGTCTTCATCTTATCGAGATTTGCCGTATCAGACTGAATTGAAGCGTCCATTTTTTCAACTTTAGCTGTAACGGAGTCATACTCTTTTTGCAGAGATTTTACGGTGCTTTCTTGTGCTTTAATAGAATCCGCTGTAAAAAACTCTTTGCCACTGTGCATTGAATTAAGCGTTGCTTTTGCCGAGTCAAGATTGGCCGCGATTTCTGCTGATTGCTTTGCCAGCGGGATTTTTTCTTGCTGCTTCTGATAAATTTTATCGTTAAGTGTGTCGATTTTTTTAACCAGTTTATTCAGTTCTTTTTGAGCGTCTTTGTCGTCCAGATCCACGCTGAAAACTACCGAACCGTCCGCTGCCATAAAATCACCACCTTGCTTTTAGTTTCTTGCTGTGATATGATTTCATTCCATAAAAAAGATTTGGAGGGTCTTTAATATGGATAAAATGACCAATTGTCCCGTATGTGGAAGTTTAGTTGCTAAGAGTGCTAAAACATGTCCTGCTTGTGGAGCAAAGCAAAAACGAAGAAGTCCATTAGGCACTTTTATAGGAGTAGTAATTCTTGTCATCATCGCCATAATCGCTTTATTCCCGGAAGACGAGCAATCTCCTGTTGACGATACGCTTTCAGATGAGGAAAATGCTGAAATTCTCTTGAACAACGCAGAATCCCAATTTGAAAACGATAACTACGCCAAAGGCATTGATTTATGCAATCAAATCAAAGGAACTTATCCCGATACCAATACCGCCGCAACAGTCGATGATTTTTTAAAATCAAAGATTGATACATACCCTTCCTTTACAGCTAAAGAGCTTATGTCCGAATACGTTGATAACGTCGTTAATGCCGATAAAGAATACACAGACAAAGTCGTTGTTATCACAGGGACTATCAATGACATCGGGAAGACTAACAACGATTCAAATCTCGCCGTTTCATTGAAAAGCGGGCAATATTTTCAGTGCATTCAACTAAACTTTGACACCGATCAAGAGGATGCTGTTGCAACGCTCGCAAAAGACCAGTCAATCCGCGTTATTGGTCGATGCAGCGGATTTAGTGGTAAAATCTTAATTGTATTTGACGGTCAAAACGTAATGATCGAAGATTGCTATTTGCTTTCTTGACTAAAGAGGCTGCCCTTGTTGGGCGGCTTCTTTTTTGCCTAACCACGCACTTAGCGTGTCCGCCTCTTCTCTCGATATTCTTTTTGGAATATCGACAATGTCTTTATTACGTCGGTAAAACTCCCTGTCCGACTTATCTAACGCACGCCCTTTTGCTTTTAACTCTCGAATGCGAATGACCTGTGCAAATAAGCAATCTCCGATTTCCATATACGCAGACAAAAACGTGAACCAGTGGACACCGCCAGAGTTTGTATCCGCGTCATATTCGCTTTCTCTTATTTCTTTTCCAAGGACGCGGTTGATAGGGGAAACGATAAGCTGAAAATCCTTCTTCCAGTCCACCAGTTCCGGTTCTTTTTTCTTGTCGTCGTGTGGTTTCCCGCCGTTGATAAACCAAAACATTCTTTCAATGGCCGCATCATAGTCGGGGATATTATCAAAATCAACGAAGAAGAGTTTAAGGGCAGTATAAGCCCGTTCTTCGTCGCTTAGTTCTTCATCGTCCAAGACTTCAAAAATCGTCAAAATAACTCGAAAGTCATATCGAATAGAAAAGTTCTGGCCGTTGATTTCTACGCTTTTAGGAAGTCCGTAGCCCATACCGCCCTCCGTTTAATGCTTCTGAACTTTATCGAGATACTTTTTGATTCTCGGATTCGTGAATTTCTGCTCACGGGAGAACGTATTATCGATTTCGTCCATTACGGCAAGCATAAAATTGCACCACACAGGAACGCCCTCGGCCAGTGCGTAAACATTCATGCCGCCAAAAAGATCATCTGCAATGTGTGCCCCAAAAACGGCGTCAATAATCTCGCGCATCTCCTTGTCGCGCTCACGGGCAAATTCAAAGATGAGCTTTTTGTCTCCCATCTTTTCAATCTGCGTTTTGTACCCTTCCTGCTTTTTGTCGAGGTCTTCAAAGGCAAGGTACAGCCTTTCGACAAAGTTGCTGTCGGTAGGGTTAAACGACACCTCGCACTTTCCATTTACGGTGTAAGTTACAAGGCCATCGCCAAAATTAAGTTCCTGCATGATATCCCTCCTTATTCGCCCTCGGTAAACGTAACCGAGTTGCCAGAGATCGCAGCAGTACCAACCGTGCGCGTCCCGCCGAGCGTCACGTCAATGGGCATACCGATAAAACCGCCGCCCTCGCCGCCGAGAGAAGAGGGCTTAACCATGCAGGACGAATAGCGCTCCGCGAATACTGCGGTCTTTGCCGTACCAGCATAGGCGTGGACAATTAGCACGTCCTGATTCGCCAGCGCCGCCGCATTCTGCTCCTTGACCGCAAGATTCCACACCTTAACGATGGCGGGATCGCCAGCGTCCAGATCGGACGGGTCAAAGGTCTGCGTGATGATGGGTTTCTTCATGGTCGTGCGCGTCGTGCCGAGAATATCCTTCGAGGAATCCTCCTGCCAGTCATATTCCATGCTGGAATCCGTGACGCGCGTACCAAGGGGAGACCACGTGGGGGTTCCGGTTTCGCCCGTGTTGAGATACGCGATCAGAAGTTCGCGGTCTACGGTCTGCCCCGCCGTGGTGTTAAAGGTCGTATCAGCCATTTTTAATCACCTCGTAATTCATTTTCATAAGGATTTGGTGATCCTCGTCGCCGTTCTCGTACACAGCAAAAAGAGAGGATCTCGTTGTCGGCTCAACGCGGATGACACGGCGACCGTCTCCAATGTCAGGCGGTGTTTCGCTTTCTGCCCAATCGCCCAAAGCGTTAAGCAGCTCATCGGCTTTAAGCCGTTTATCATTGCTATTCCCCGGTTTCAAACGGTAGATAACCTTGAATTGGTATTCCGCCTGATATCCGCCGAGGATGTATTTTTGTGCGATGTACGCCGCCTGAATCGTAGAAAGCGCCATTGCTTCCGTATCAGCGGGAAGAAACTCAAAGCGAATCAGATCAACCGGCTTGTCAGGGAATTTGTTGAGCCAAACAAGCAGCTTTCGTGATACCTGATCCTCTTCTGCTGCCGAGACCGTCTTTTTAACCTGTTCCGTACTTCTTCACCGCCTTTTCAGCTACACGCAGCCACTTGTCGAGATTCTGCGCTTTGGATGCTTCGCACCAATGGGCTTGTGCCTGCGGATGCGCCGTGTGGTTGAATACCAAATTGCGGTCAGTCAAGACTTTTGTTCCGCCTTTCGGCGCGTATGTGCTGCCGGTATTCGGGTCAACCATGACTTTTCCGTAATACAGGAATTTCGCATAAGGGCCGGGGTAAACAATGTCGTTGCCGACAACGCGCGTGCGCTGCGTTAACGAGCCTGTGAGCATCGGAACAAAAGGTTGCGTGTCTTTCTCCATCTGCTCGGCTAAGACGTGCTCTGCGCGCGTACACGCCCTTGCAATGGCAGTCCTTACAGCGTCCATTCCATCGGTATGCACGGAAAACTTGATGCCCATTACTTGCCACCAACTTCCCAGTGTCTCATGTCGGCGCTTCCATAATCCATCGCATCGACTTTCGTCACGTTATAGCAGTCATCGTGATACTGCACGACGGTCATATTGTCGGAGATAAACTCGCCCTTAACAAACACCGTCTCGCCGCCATTACCGTTATACGAGAGCGTCCATAGTCCGCTTCTGTCTGCGGCTTTGACAAACTCCTGCGGCTTTGCGTAGGTCTTTGCCGCGCCTGTCTTGCCGTCCACGGCTTCCACCGCAAACGGGATGTACAGATTCGCTGCATCAGCACCCTCAAGCCCGCTCTCGCGCACGTTTGCGCCCTTGCTTGCTTGAAGCATCACGCCACGCAGGATGGTAATGTAAACGTGCGTGACCTCATCCAGCGTTGCAGGGTCGGTTTCGCGAACGATGTTGTAAACCGTTACAGTGTGGGGAGTGTACATGCGCAACCACCTCCGCGATAGAGCAACCCCGTGTGGGCAAGATATTCATTGCACGTCGCTGCAAGCAAGTTTTTTGCGCCGTCCGTCGCATTAAGCGCAGACAAAGCGGATTCGCCGCCCGTCGCAAGCGTTCTGGAATAACTGCCTACCGTTTCGCTCTTGACTTCTGCACTGTTTGCGGCAGCGTTGGCAAGATTTTTCATCGCCAACGCCTGCGCCGCTTCAATGATTGCGTACTTGTCCACAAGCGCACAGCAGCACATCTTGACTGCATCCAGATCAGCGTTATCTTTTGCCTTGTTCAGCGTGTAGTAATCGAGGAAAGAGCTTGCCCGCACAGCAAGCCGCGGAAAATTTTCCTCGCTCACGGTTCCCATATAAGTACCGGAGTAGTATGCAAAATCAGCGTAAGCCATGCGGGCTATCTCCTTTCAAATTAGGACTGGACAGTGACGGTCGCAGAACCAGTCTTGGCGTTATCCTGCTTGGACTTGGCCGTTACGGTAATACTCGAGCCGGTCTCGCCGGAACCAACGGTCAGAACGCCGTTTTCGGAAATGCTGGACTTCGTGCCGCCCGTCTGGCTCCATTCAACGTCGTCGCTGATAATACCCTCGCCAGCAACAGCGGCGGTAAACGCCTGCGTGCCGCCCTTCTTCACGGTAGCCGTCGAGGGCTTGACGGTGACGGTGGAAACCGTGCCGGACTTGCCGTAGACGGAGAACGGGAACGGGTTCTCAATGTCGGCGTTGTAAGCGTTGATGGGGTTCGCAATCTCCCAGCCGAGGCGCATGACCGCACGCAGCGCGACCATATCGTTCTGCATGAGGTTGTAGGTGATGGCTTTAGTGCTTGGGTCCTGAATGACGCCTTCGGTGAAAATCTTGAACGTCATATCCTGACGGATAGCGTAGACAAGCTGAGACCAGTCGCCGACAATCATCTGAGCCTGCGCAGGGTCAAATGCGCCGTTCATCGGGAAGTACATGTCCATACCATCAAGGCCATAGCGGGTAGCGCCCTGCATATCGCTCTTGAAGATAGGCTGACCGGTAGTATCCTTGAGGCCGCGCAGCTTGCCGCGCATCTGAATAGCGGACATAACACCATTGGGATTGAAACCGTCAAGCTCGACCTTTGCGATAAGTCCGCTTTCGCCCATGATGTCGTCAAAGACGCTGGTACCAATGGGGACGCCGTTACCGGCAGCGATAGCAGAGGGGACAACGCCCGCGCGCCACGTGCTCGGCTTGTTAGTTCCAAACAGGATAGCCGCGTCGATAACCTTGCCAAAAGCTTCGGTCAGGCGGGGCTTGACTTCGCCCCAAATGTCATAGTCGGAATCATCGAGCGCCGCTTCGGGGATGGGGACGATGACTGCGATTTCCTCGGCGTACAGCTTCTTCTTGTCCCACGCCATCTTCGTCGTCTGCTTGAATGCGCCCTGCTCCGCTCCGCTGTCAGTTGCTTCGCCGTTAACAAAGTACGCAGACGGAAGTGCGTCGAGGACGTTGATGGTCTGCGTCTTGCTGGACATGTTCGCCAATCTGCGGCCCATGCGAAGGACGGCGGATTCGGCGATAGCGCCCTGCATAATCTCGCGAGTTACGGGTTCCGGGATAAGGCCGGAAAGTGCGGAACGATCAATACTTGCCATGTTGTATACTCCTTTTCGTTACTTCAGTGCGCCGCGGATCAGATTGTTCATCGCGGCATTGGTATCTGTTTTCTTTTCGCCGCCGCCAACAGCGGCAGACCAGTCGATTTTTACGCCGTCTTGGAACGCGGACGGATCGGCGCTGACTTGTGCCTTGTGCCATTCGTCAAACCCTTCAAGAGCACCGTCCTTGATTTCAAGGTGCTTTGATTTCAGGTCTGCCAAATATGCCTTTTCAGCAGCCTTAGAGCTGAACTTCACGCCCTTTTCGGAAAGCGTCTTGCGGATAACATCTGCGTAGTCATAATCGGCGATCTTGGACTTGTAGCCCTCGATTTCCTTTTTGAGCGCTTCCGTTTCCGCGCTGCCGTTTGCCGCAAACTGCTTGTTCTTTTCCACTTCCGCGTCCAGCTTGGCTTGGACAGTTGAAAGCGCCTTTGTGATTCGCCTGTCAAACTCCGCCTTGTAGGTGGGGTCGGCCAGTATTTCATCAAAAGTCTTGATTTCGTCTGCCATTTTTACTCTCCTTTTATTTCCACAGCGTCATTCCCCGCTGCGTATTACAAAATTCGGTTGCCTTTTTGACTTCTTCCCAGTTCAATACAGCACCTTCATTCTCTCCCGCTGCTCCGGCAGTCCAGCCGCCTTGCTGAACGCCTTGTATTTGTCGTTCAGGCGGCGCAGTTTGATATTTACGGCCTGTTCTTCGTCTGTCAGCCCTGCGGCGTTGTACGCCGCCTTTTCTCGCTTGATCTTGCGTATGGTGCGCTCCACCTTGCGCTGCTCCTGCGTGGCTTCGTATGCCGTATAGGTCTTGCCCTCAAACGTACAGCCCAAACCATCATCAATGTGGGCAAGCTGTTCGTCAGTGTAAGTGCGCTCACTTACGCCCTCAACCCAAACGTTGCGGCGGTGCCGGCAGTTGGCTCCTTCCAGACCATCCACAGCACCCAGGCCGCACACCTCGTAGATGTTCGGGTAGATGTCTCCGCTGCGGGTGGAATACACTTTGCCTTGCCAATCCTTGTGCGATGACCACGGCGACCGTCCTGGTACATCACGCGCCCCGGCGTGCGCAGACACTTCATAATACGGCGTTTCCAGGTATTCCGCTGCTTGCTCCGTATACTTACTGCACAACTGCGATACACCAGTCATTACGGCACGGCGGGCAGCTACGTCTACATGGTCACGGTGTCCGCTCTCATAGTCAATCACGCGCAGGCCGCCGCCTGCAAGCTCCCTAACGGCGTCTTTGATGGCTTGCCCATAAGAAATAGCCCCGCTTTCTACTTTCAACGTAGCGGCATCTAAAGCCCACTGGTACGCCTTTGCGGGAGGTAGCATCGTCCGCCCTGCGTCTACCAAAAAGCCCATCGAAGCGGTGATGTTTCGGAACGCGTCCTGCGTCTGCCGTTTTATGGCGTCAATGGTGGTTGCATCTACCACCACGTCAGGCTGTGTGACATGAGCAAGGTCTATGACCTCTGTGTAATACTTTTGGTTGCGCTCCACCACATCGTCTATCAGCTCGTTCAGCTTTTTATCGCTGATGCCGGTGGCCTGTCGTATGGCTTTCTCAATCTCTTTCAGATCGATGCCGTGTGATCGCAGCGCCTTGATGTCCTGCACCGTGACCTCATTCAGCTCATCCGCAACCTTGAGCCGGGAGCATATCTCCGTCAGCAGCGTGTCCTCAAGTCCACGGTACAGCTCTGCCAGTTCCTCGGGTAGCGCGTCAAGGAAAGCCGGCTGAAACGGATATTTCATTTGCTTTCCTCCGTTTCACAATATCGTCATAGTGCGGCTTTACCCGTATCACGTTCCAGTCGCATTCTTCCGGCACTTTCCCGTAGAATATCACCCATTCCGGCGCAAGCCGTTTCATCATTTCTTCGTACCCGCGCAGGAACAGCCGCTTGCTTTCTTTGTTCTGCTGTGTGCCTACCGAACTAACCGCAACTATACCGCTGACAGGCTCACCGTCAAAGCACCAATCGTAACTGCTCTCGTCGCTCCATGAGATTGTCGGATAAACCGTCATTCCGTGGAGCTGCCAGTATGCCGCAAGCCAGTGTTTACGGTAATGGTTGTATATCTGCATCGCAAGCGGCATATCCGTGTAGGTGGAGAAGTCAGGTGCGCACACCGCCGCAAATTGCGACAGTTTTGGAATGTACTTGTCAGGCGTGTTCCAATATCGAATGAATTGATAATCGTCCACGAAGAAATGCACGATTTTGCTTTTCGTGTCTTTTGCTGTGTAATGGTAATTTACGGGGATAAATTCTCCCTGCGGATATGCCTTGACCGGCTCGATTTGTGGAATATCGTACCTCCCAACGCCGGGGAATGTAAACTTGTCGAGATTTTCAAAGTTAATCATACAGCCCCCAGCAAACAAAAATGCCGCAAGATACATTCCTGTACCTTACGGCATAGCAAGCGCCCGGAATCAAACCGGAACTTCCTCAAACAAAGTGTGCTGCCATTACACCACTACTTGCTATGCCGATTGTACCATATTTTTTTAATCCGCTCAACCATTTTCTTTTCTTCGGTTGTCAGATTTGCATACCCCTTTGCGCTGTCGTTCTCGTTGTGAATATAGCCGTGGTGCGTATGCGGAGAAACCTTATCATGCGGTCTGTCGAGGTCTATTTGTTTCGTGCGCTTGTTCTTGGTATCGTAATATGTAATCGCTTTAATATTGTCATTTTTGTTCAGCGTTACATACACGCGCCCTTGCGTCATGGTTTCCATTGGCGTTTTCTGCGCACCGTCAACTGCCTTGACAAACTTGATATTACTCTCTTTGGTAATCGTCTTAAACTCGCTACCGTAAGGCTTTCCCTTTACGCTCATTCCGCTGCTTGCGCCGCGTCCACCCATTAAACAGGCCTCCATGTACCGCTGCGCTTGTTAGCCCTACGATATTTTTTGCCATTTACTGTAACTTCCAACGCACCGGACTTTTGCGCTGTTAAAAAGGCATTGGAAAACGCCTTGTTTTCTGCCGCTTTCCTGTTTTTGCTGGATTGATCGCGCAACCTTCGCATATAGCTATCCATTTCGCCGCGCGCCCTTGCAGCTCTATCCGCTGCGCTTCCCGTTTTCTGTGCAGTTGTGAGCCTCGCGGGGCCGCTTGCGTAAGGATTTACAGCCCCAGCCGCCGCTTTAAGCGCAGTTGTTGCGAGAGATGCCATCTGCTTTACCGCATCTTTCTTCTCAGCGTCAGAAAGCTCAAGCCCGTTGATTTCGGCGGCGTTGCGCTCAAATGTTCGCTTGATAATATCTCCCATGTCGGTTACTGATGCGGCATTTGCCCGGTTAACGGCCTGCTGTGACAAAAATCGTGCAAGGCTCATGCCACGCCCGCGCCCGGTTTCTCCCGCGCCGATGCTGCCACCGGCTCCACCTCTACCGCCCATTACTCGACCTCCCCTTGTCCCTCAGTTGTCATGCCCTGCATCTTTGGCAGCGCCGCCTTTGCAGTCTCCTCATCCTCATTAAACCAGCGCATACGGAACTCCCAATCATTCATAATTCCGGCGTTTAGCATTTGCATGTCCCGCTGAAAGTCTGTGTCTTTTGACTCAATGATGCTGTCATCAAAGTCGATGCTGATTTCTACATTTTCGTCAAGCCCTGCATTCATTGCAGTATTCCCGAGCCGGAGAAGAACACGGCACAGCTCCGTCAATGCCTGTTCAAGGATAATTTCATGCTTCTTGATTGTGCGAAACATGGTGCTGTTCTCGCTGATGACCTGTGTTGCTGTTGCAACGCTGCCTCCATCAAATCGATAATAGGTTTCGCCAAACCCGCATTTGCTGGAAAGCATGTTTAGCTGATCTTGCAGGCCGACATTCAGCGCAGCCGTCCGAAGCTCCGGCGCAACGGTCTCAACAACGCTCCCCTGCTGCGTATCTTCCGGGAGAAGGTAAAACCGTCTGTCATGGTCATCCAGTGTCGGTTCTCCATCTTCGTACTTTGTCGCTGGCATTTTGACCATCATCATCATGGGACCGTTTTCAAATTCGTTGACATAGCAGTCATACGCGGTATCAACGCCGCGAAGCACATCAATGGAATTTGCAAAAACGGAAATGCCCATCGGCAAAAGATAATTGAAGTTGTTTGCAATGTTCGGCCTATCGATCACAAACTGCCGTTTATTGCTTCCCGTGTATACCACAGGGGGAATACGCTCAAACCCGGAAACGTTCTTCAGATCTTCATCAGACAGCTGTTCATTCTGGTATCGGTAAATCCGATTTTCGATTACATACGTTCCATCATTCGCTCTGCGATGGATCTGGAAATACACATAATCCTTTCCGTCTCGCGTCACCGTGGAAGTAAAGGCGCAATCATAAATAAAACCGTTCTGCCATGCAAGCGGGTAAATGTCATGCATCGTAGCATAATCAATCGCAATGCTGGACGCATCCCCGGGGATGATCTCGCCGGCATCTGTCACGCCCTGCCCTGTCACGCGGGGGATATAGGCCACCGTCCCCAGTGCGGATTTCATTTCCTGCATCTCATTCGCTTTGACGGTGAAATTGTTCTCCGCCAAAACGCGATTGATAAAATCCTGTTCTTTTTTGCCCTCAAGCGTGATTTTGACTTTTTCGTTCATGAGCAGGTTCGCCCAGTCCTCGCAGACCTTTTTCCCCATGCCGAGCGTTGCTCTATTGTGCTTAGTCCACTTGTGGCCGTTATATCTGCGGTACTGGTGGAACCCTTTCACCTTCCCGATGTACCACGATTTCCACAGGTCAACTTGGCTGTAAAACTCTTCCGGGATCGTCGTATAGCCCAGTTCTTTTAGCTTTTGGATAACTGCACTGCTCATGCAATAACTCCCATTCTGCGGCTGACAGGTTCTAACGCATACCTTGTCGCGTCAATCAGGTGGTTGTTCGCGTCTGGATAGCCGCTGATAATGTCGCCGTCTTTGTTTCTTTCGTATTCGTATCCCGCAAACTCATCGTAGGCGTGCGGTGTGCGTCGCCTGTCAATGACGATTGTTCTCCGCTGCAAGAACTTCATGCCATATTCCACAGAGCCAGGGCCTTTGACCGCTTCATACGCAGGTAGCCCCATTGCGCGGAGATCGGCAACGCTCTTCGGCTCGGCGCTGTCGCAGATCGTCCTAATGTTGTTATATCCGCGCTGTTTAATCATGCTTGCGCTCTGCTCGTTGGAAAGCTTATTGAGATAAATCTCGTCAAGTAGATAAATCGTTTCGCGCGCTCGGTCGTAATGCAACCGGATAAAAGCAAAAGGGTCTGGGAACCATCCAAAGTCCACGCCTTGATAGATTTGGTCGAACCTCGCAGCCTCTTCATTGCTAATCTCCCGTAATTCCAGCTTGTCAAAGACATTCCCGCCCGTACCTACCGGAATACCGAGATACTCGTGCTGATACGCACGCTCGTCTGTCTCTTTGAGATGTTCCGCCTCATCAAGAAACTGCTGTCCCAACCATTCAGGCGGGGCTTGCAGATACGTTGACTTGTGGCACAGCCGGTCAGCGCGTTCCTCCAAGCTATCCTTGTTTGCCCAGTTGTCGCGCGAGATCGGCGGGTTATAGCTCTCAAAGTTCCAAAACACCGAGCCGCCGCGCATAGTCGACTGCAAGATAGTTCGTATCTCGGCACGACCGGCAAACTGGTCTTTTTCCTCAAAGTGCGTTACGGCGATATAACCAAACGGGACTTTGATAGACTTGATCTTCATCGGGTCATCAGCACCGCGAAACATGATCTTCTGGCCGGTCGGCTTATAAATCAACTCCATCGGGGAGACTTTTGCCTCCCAATACCGAGCCGCGCCCAACTCGCCAATCGCCCAAATGTACTGCGCATAGACGCTGTCGCGGATGGTATTTGCCACCTTGCGCAGCACCAGCGCGTGACAATTCCGGTTCTGCTTCTGCATCAGAATCAGCGGGACAAGGATAGATACCGTCGAAGACTTTAGCGAACCTCGCCCGCCGCTAAAATCGTAATGCGTGTGCCCGTGTTGAAACACGTCTTTTGCAACGCCATAGAACACCGGCGCGATCTTTTGCGAAAGAAGTATCTTAGACATCGATAACCACCATCACGCCATCGTCATTGTTATCTCCGGTTTTCTCTTGCACCATCGCCCACTTGTCGATCAGCGTCCCCATTGCCGTTGTGATCTGGCTGAGATTTGCCGCCGCCAGCTTTTCGGGGTCGTTGAGCATTTCAAGCCCCTTGCCGATGAACGAACACACAAGATCTTTGTGGTCGTTCATGTACTCCATCACATCGGCGGTGTTCTCTTCCTTTTTTTGTTCGCACTTTTCCACAATGTCGGCATTCGCCCGCACAAGGTTCTTGACCGTCGTTGCGGACACGCCGTTAATTTTCGCTGTGGCGCAATAGTTGTTCGTCTGCACATAATCCGCCAGTATTTTCTTTTTCTGCCGGTCTGTCAGACGCGCAGCCATGTCATCACCTCGTCGCTCTCGCGCGCAAAATGTCGCTCTCTCTCTTTTCTTTTGGGGGATTATAGGGGGTAAGATAATACGGGGGATGCAAGGGGGGAGAAGAAGAGAGGGGGAAACAAGGGGGATTTTCTTTTCTCTCTCTGAGCTATGCGATGTAAACATTTTGCTTGCAATTGCTTGCATTTGCTTTGCTTCTGCTAACATTTCCCGCAAAAATGTTTACATCCCTTGCGTTAATTGCTGTCGTGCTGCGGTCTAATTTCATCCGCCCGTCACAGTTTATTAACGCATGATACGCTTGACAGCGTTGTCAAATTATTTTTGCTACCAGCCCCTGCCCCTTGGCCTTACATAGCAGACTTTACCCGCCCCGAAGGGCTACAACGTGCCGCACTTTCAGGCGGGCGCTATGCCCATTGCCAAAGGCAGCGGCTCTCCTCTTTTGGAGCGGCGAGGCGGTATTGGGCCGCCACACGTCTGCAATGTTGCCTATAGCCATTGCTTTCGCTTCTGCTTCTGCACGCCGCATATGTCCCCGCTGGGACACATCGTTGAGAGGTGCGCGGGGTCCTGTGCCGCATGAGAGGCGCGACCTCTCGGCCCTGTTCGTAGACTGCATCGTGCGTGCGGCATGTTGCGGGGGCGGTGTAAAAAGATGAAAAGCACCGCGCCCCGCTATGGCGCAGGAGGTAAGCGCCATAAATGAGAGAACCGCAAAGGCTTTTACGCCTCTGCGATTCTATTATCTCATAAGCAAATGGCTTTTTAAGGCCAACTTTTAATCATCGAGCAGCCCGTAGTTCCGTGCGACGCACTTGATGAAATCGGTATGCCATCGTCTCGCCGTTCGGTCGGAACAGTTGACTGCCATCGCCGCCCCTTCAAGCGTGTGTGTCTTGTCCCAAAAAACAAGTCGGATAAATTTCAAGCGTTCTTCGCCGTCTTGCAATCCCCCTGTTTCGCTTACCGCTTGGCTCACGGCGCAGCTTTCTTTTAACGGCACGCCGCGCAACCCCAGTTCTCGGTCTGGGTCGTAGCGGCGGATAATGGATTTCACATAACCCCACCAACTGTAACGCGGGTTACTCATGTCGTGCCGCCTTTCTCTTAAACCACGCCCACAGGTTGCGCCACGGGTGGTTGAACTGCCATACCGAGCGCTGCTCCCAATCTTTCCGCTTTTCAACCTCTTGGGCAAGCGTTACTCGACAGTCTGCAAGCGTCGCATTCATTTTCTCCTTTTTCTCCTCCGCATCGGAGAGCTTAGCGCGCAGCTCAATCATTTCCCCAAGCGCTCCCTCTGCGGCGCCCAGCTCCGCATTCGCCCGCCCAAGCGCTGCCTTGGTATCAGCAAGCTTGTTTCGCAGTGCATCCGCGCCCGCTTTCAGATCCGCGATCTCGTTGACCTTATCGATGGCCTCGCCGTTCATCTGGTCGATGGATTCGGTCAGGGCGGCGTTCTTGGCTCTTAACTCCCGTTCCTGAGTTTCCATTTTGCTGATTTGCTCGCGCAACTTCTTAGCTCCCTCAAAATACGTCGCCGCAGTGTCCTCCGCCTCTTTCTGGGCGCTCTGCGCTTCCTCCACCATCTTCGCCATCTGGTCTTTGGTGTACTTCTTGATGTTGATGCTCATAACTCGTCTCCTTTCATTCGTAGCTGTTCTTCTTTTCCCCTGTCGCTCGTGATGCTCACGACCTTGCAGTCGCCGTATCGCTCGATATCCATTGCGATGCGCTCCTTGATGCCCTGCGCGTCAGCGGCGGGGACGTTGGCTTTAATCGTGATCGTCAGCATGGGTACCCTCCTTTGGCTCGCCGTAGCTGCAAAAATCGTCCGGTGCAATCTCCATTCCGCTTGCTGGGCAGATGAGAAAGCCTTTCCCGTTGACCGTCGCGCGCTCTTTGTGCTCGCAGTCCTTGCACCGCGTCACGACCACGGCATCGACGGTAGGTGCAGTGGCTACCAAAACCTCGGCAAGGCACTTTACTCCTTTGCTTGCAGTGCTTTCTTTCACTCTCCGAAAAATTTTGTCAGCGTCAATCAGCCTCATTGCCATCACCTCCGTCCATTTTCGCGCCGCAACTTTGACAATACGGGCTTTTGTAGTAACACGAGGATATCGACCAAAATGGAGCGTGCTTCTTGCAATTAGTGCAATCCCCGTTTTTATCCCACATCGCATGCACCACCGGCGCAACATCGGCGGCGGGGATACTGTTGATCTCCTGCGTGCAGATTTCTGGATTTTCGTACCGACGTGTGATTAGCTCAATTACAGCTTTCCGCTCAATGTATTCAGCCATTGTTAGCTCTCCTGTTCCACTTTTCGACGATAAATTTGGGTTCGCTATATACGCCACTTTCAAAATCACACTCTGGACAGTATATATAGCACTCTTCTGGGCTGTTGCCATCTACTGTTTCAAGTATTGCTTTTCCGCCACAAAACGGGCGCGGGTTTAACTCAATCATCCTTCATCGCCTCCAATGCTTTCTCCGCCTCCTCGCGGGTGAGAAATACGGTCTTTCCAAAGTCCTGCAAGACACGCTCCATGTTAAGGAACGTAAGCTTGCTCTTTTTGATGAACCTGAACTCTGGCGCGTAAATTCTCGCACGTTTTGTCACAATCAGATACACCGTATCACCCACCTTGCACGGCAGCACCACCAACCGACCGTCAGCCTGCGCCCTTAGCAATGGGTCAGCTACCTTGTGGTACTCATCCAATGTGTGCTGCATTGCCGTGATTTCCTCCGGCGTCAGCCTTAAATCCTCGTAGGCGGCGAGGCAGCATTGGAGCATGCCAATCCACTCATCCTTTGTGTACTTTTCTTCGTATTCTGTTGCCATAAGAACTTCTCCCGTTTTAAGCCGGTATGTCAGCCGCTCCATCATTCTACCTCCTGCACCCTCCCCAGCGGACAGTAAACCAGGCAGTTGTGCTTGCTCGCGTCCCGCAGGATGGCTCTATGTACCGCCTTGCCGATCTTGTCGAATCGCAGCTCATAGCCCTCGGGGTAATATTCGATCCCAGCGTACAGCACCTTCGGCTTGTCCTTTTTCACCGCCGCCTGCACGCACAGGTCTAAAAATGTGCTTCGTTTCATGGCATCATTCCTCCCCAAATCTCAATTTTGTCACTGCAATCGGGAATTCCTCGATCTCGCTTGCCCAGCGCGCCGTGCCTTTGCCGTTGCACCGCTCGAACACCAGCGGGAAGCCGCCGATTCCGTCAAACAGGCTGCCCATCGTAACAGGACGCAAATATTGCGCGCTGATGCGCTTTGCCAAAAAGTCCCAAAACGGCAGGGCGATAGAATTGCCCAGCGCCTTATAGCGCGGGCTGTCGCTCGGCTTGCGCGGTTTGCCTTTGCTGTCTCGCCACTCGCCGATGTCCGTCCAGTGGTCAGGGAAACCTTGCAGTCGTTCACATTCCATAGGTGTGAGCCGGCGCACGACCATGCCCGTTCTCACGGTGTTTTGCAGATTGTAGCTGGTCCCGCCGTTCGATTTAGCTTGCAACGTGCCGTTTGTTTCGCCGCCCTCGCGGAAGTTCCGGCAATCAACGGCACACACAAGGTCTGTTCCGTCCTTGAAATCCCGTTGCTTGCAGCTACTTGCAACATCTCCCTCGCGGTAATCACCAAAGCCCTGCATTTGATACGTCAGCGGCACTTGGTTTCCGCCTGTTCCCATCCTTGCTTGCAGGCTGGGAACGACCTCGCCGCAATCTCTGATGACGTCGCAAGCGTGAGACATATCCAGCGCAACGACCACTATTCCTCCCTGATTACACGCGGGATTTCCACCGTTCAGGTCAAACGTGCGCGAGGTGTCCGCCACATACACGCCGCTTTTCGGGTTGCTGGATTTCATGGCGTTGCTTTCGTATGCGGAAATGCCGTAGCAGAAAATCGTCTGGTCGTTGCCGGTGCCGAGTGTGCCGCTCTTGTCCTCCTGGACTAAAGCGCCTTTTCCTCCTCCGTCACAGCCCCCCCCTGATTCGGACTGCATAAGAAGTACCGCTTTCAGCGTTTCCGGCAAGTCTTTCCCGCGCCGTTCCGCTCTCCGCAGGATGCCTTGACACGCTTTTGCGCTCAAAGAGTATTTCTCCTGCGGTGTCTCCTCC
>OQWM01000520.1_pt1 | contig 24663 bp, 20 predicted proteins | sample 1691531 | NCBI WGS metagenome assembly OQWM01 (sample SAMN03418257, study PRJEB22391) | human gut metagenome | biome: human-gut; feature: organic feature; material: feces | host: Homo sapiens | place: Tanzania | collected 2013-01
ACCCGCAAATTGGACGTTTACTCTTATGTATATTTCATTTTTGTAAGGTTTTCAATACCTTACAAAGGTTGTATACATAAGGGTTCCTTGTCATATTTTATCCTGCATTTGACCTATAGGTCGGTTTTTCTTGTATACAATACTACAAGGCATTCCCAATTGTTGTGATATTTGACCAATAGCCAGATATTACGCGTATTACGCAGAAACTTAGGTGTTCAACATACAAATGTGGTAGTTTTTTGGCACTTTTCGAACTCCTTCTTTTTCTTTTCTAAGAAATCGGTCGTTTTGTAGATTTTAGAAGTCAACCTTATTTACAAAAAGAACAAGATAAGCACCTATGATTAGTGCTTACTTCCTACTCGATTTACCTTCTACTCGATTATGCCCATTGTTGAATAGTTATAGTTCCATGACTAAAGTGGGATTTCGTCTGGGTAAGACTTCAAGTTTAATCGTTGGATGTCCGTTCTCGAGCTGAAAACCAGCGTCAGTGAGTGCTTTACTACATACTTCGTAGGCTACTGAAGGACGATTGTTTTCAGCGCTTAGGTGGCAGAGCCAAACGTGCTTGATGATTCCAGGAGTGAGGTGTTGAGCCAAGAATTGTGCTGTGGCTTCATTGCTGATGTGGCCCGTGTCACTTGAGATGCGATTTTTGAGTCGTTGAGGGTAGCGTCCTGCTTGGAGCATAGCGGTCGAATAGTTCGACTCAATTACTAAGTGAGTAGCTTGACTGATAATGGAGGACATCTCTTCGGTGAAGTGTCCCACGTCAGTTAGTAGGACAAAGCGTTGCCCTTCGGGCGTGGAGATAATGTAGCCGTTATTGTCAGCGCTATCGTGAGGCACACCAAATGAGGTGATACGGAAGGGGCCTAAGTCGAAGGCTTCGCCTCGCGTAATGTTATGTTGCAGATTGAGAGGTATTTTCTTCGATACGAAGTGGTTGCGCTGAATAGATTCGTGTACACGTGCTGAAGTATAGACAGGTATACGAAAGTCGCGTGAGAGTGCTCCTACGGCCTTTACGTGGTCTGTATGGTCGTGCGTTACGAGTATGGCATTGATTTGGGCTATAGTGAGTCCGTAGTCGGAGAATAGTTTCTTAAACGAGCGTATGCCTATACCTAAGTCGATGAGTAGGCCATAGCCGTCGTAGTTGAGATAATAGCAGTTGCCGCAACTGCCTGAACTTAATGATATGAATTTAAACACGTGGAGGAAGTTTTGAATAGTTTCTGAGTTTAATGGGGTTAATGAGTTTAATAAGTCTAATGAGTTTAATGGGTTTAATAAGTTTAGTGAGTTTAATAAGTTTAATGGGGAAACGTATTAGAAGCAACTCATTAAGCTCACAAGCTCACAAAACTAATTAAACTCATAAACTCATTAAACTCATTACCCCCTTTAAAAGGGTAATCCCACGGCAAAGTGAAATGTGAAGTCGCGGTCGAATTTAGGTTGGGTGATAGGGTAGTGCTTTCGTCCGTGAGTGATGGTAGGATTGATAGCTTTCATACCACCATCGAAGCGGAGTATGAAGTAGTTGAAGTTAAGGCGAAGACCTAAGCCATAGCTAACGGCTATCTGTTTGTAGAAGGTGTTGAAGTGGAACTGCCCTTCGTCCATGTCGGCATAAGCACGTGTGTTCCACACGTTGCCCGCGTCGATAAAGAAGGCGCCATGTAACTTCCAAAACAAATAGGTACGCCATTCAACACTAAGGTCGAGTTTTAGATTACCTGTTTGGTTGATAAAGTCTATTTTTCCGTCCTTGCCCTTATAAGCGCCTGGCCCTAGCCCACGCACACTCCAACCGCGTACACTATTGGCTCCACCCGCGAAGTAACGCTTCTCGTAAGGAAGAATGGTAGAATTGCCATAAGGAAGTCCTAAACCAAAGGCTGCGTGAAAGCTCAGGGAATTGCGATCGTTAAGCACAGTGCTCTTGGCAAAGTCGAAGTCGACCTTAGCGTATTGTGAGTAAGCTATGCCAAAGAGATTATAACGCCCTTCACTGTCGCGCTGACTATGCGTGAGCTTTGAGAGTCCGTTGAGTATATTGCCTGCCAACTCTATGCCAAACTTTATCTGGTATCCATTGGTCTGATAGATACCTGTGGAAAGGCTATTAGCATTGTGTAGTGAGTTGTAGGTGAAGTTGTAACCTGTCTTGACGATGAAGAGATTTTCGTAACTGTAACGTAATACGGAGTAGTGAGGGTTGTCGCCTTCGAGATAGTCGTGTCTGAAGGTGTCAGATATCCATGGCATGTAGACGTAATTAATCGAAAGCAGGTCGAAATGGTGTTGCCATTGCTGACGTTTGGTGGCATGCCAGTTGTACGCCCAAGAGCCTGTTAAGACGCGGCGGTGAAACTCAGGGCGGTCTTGCGTATCGTACATAACCTTGGCCTCGGAGTTAGCTTTCAGACGGCGCTTGGTGTTGATATTAATGTAAGGCAATAAGAGCGTAGGAAAGCGCAGATTGACCTCTGCACTCCATTCGGTATAGTTCTGATTGTTATACCCTTCAAGGCCCGTAATGGATTCGTAGGCACCACGTAGCTTGAGCGTGAGCAACTCTGCATTGCGAAATAGGTTGCGATTGCTATAACTAAGTGTGGCAGCAGCGCCGAGGTCTCCCGAAGTGTTGGTGCCTTCTATATCAAGTCCGATAGAATGAGGCTTGTTGGGATGAAGTTGGATGTTGCAATCGAGAGAGTCAACCGTCCCAACGGTAGGCGATACGTGTATAGTCGTAAAGCTTGTAGAGGGTAGAGCGTTGAGGTTGGCATAGGTGTCTTGTACTTGTGACTCACAATAGGTGGTGTCGGGACGTAGACCAATGTGGGAGGCAAAAAGGCGACGACTCAATCGGGGCTTGCTTTGATAGGTAATATTAAGTCCGTGGTAATGTGTACGCTTATAGACGCTGTCTGTTTGATTGTCTGGGTTGGCGACGGTGATGTTGATATTGCGATAGTGCTGTACGCGGTAGGCACGCAGAGAGTCAGCCCCTATGGGCAGTTGTAGACGCATGGTGACAACGGCTGCGGTTGAACCTCGGAGGGTATCAATGTCGAACGAAATGAAGTCTTTGTTGATGTAATAATAACCTCTGTTGTGGAGCGCGGTGACAATGCGTGAACGTTCGTCAGAGAGTTTGTTGAGATTGAGGTGTCCTCCTACGCGGAGTAGACTTTTTGTGGCATCGGCCTCGTAGGCAAGGCGTATGCTATCGTTGTCAAACGTTTGGTGGTATTGGTGTAGGTAGTATTGAGGGCCTGGCGTAAGTTGGTAGATGACACTACACTTGTGGCGCTTGTTGACGATGATCGTGTCGCAACGTCCGTGAAGGTGGCCGTTGCTATAGAGTGCTTGCTCAATATTTTGCTGACTATAAAGCGTGAGTGAAGGAGCGTAGATGACAGGAGCTTCTCCCATTTTGCGTAATAGTTTGGACACTCCGCGATTGCCCTTTATGGAGTCGCTTTTAGAGAGGCAGTAAATACCAAGTGGAACTTTAAATAGAGTGAACCATTTGGCATTGGGCTGTTGTTTGACGTAGGCTTTGTATTCAGTCGATTTAAATCCTCTTTGAGTTGACACAACGCTTACGTTTGATAATACTTTTTCGTTCTGCTTGAGAAACTTACGGCTACTACATGAATGTAGAGCTATAAGTAAAATGGCAACAACGCAATAAAGACCTGTCAAGTGGTAGCTGCAGGTCGGTAAGAGCGTATGTATATGTCTGATGATTTGCATAATCAGTGCAAATGTAATGTTTTTGTGTTGATTTAGCAAGGGTGATATTGTTTATGTTAGGGCGTGTGTTGAAAAAAAAGAACGAAACGCTTTCGATGATTGCAATAAAATTCGTATATTTGCGTTTAGAAAAACAATGATAATTGATGACAGTAACGAAGCAAACTATAAAAGATATTCATGCTTTGAGCTTGAAGAAGCATCGCGATGCAATGCATGCGTTTGTGGCAGAAGGGCCGAAGGTGGTGGCGGACTTGCTGCCGCTGATGCGTTGTAAGGTATTATATGCTACACAGGACTTCTTGAACGGATTGCCCTCAGAATTAACGCGTAATGTTGAGTTGATTGAAGTAGTGGATAAGAAAGTGTTAGAGCGCTTATCGCTACTTTGTGCGCCTCGTGATACTTTGGCTGTGTTTGAAAAGCCACGTGAGGAAAATATACATGATGCGGTGGGCGGAGATTTGTTGGCTTTACCTCGTCAGTCGCTTTGTTTGGCTTTAGATACTGTACAAGACCCTGGTAATCTGGGTACGATTGTACGCCTCGCTGATTGGTTTGGTATCGAACATATATTTGCTTCGGTTGGTACAGCCGATGTGTTTGCACCTAAGGTAGTACAGGCTACGATGGGGGCTATTGGTCGTGTAAGAGTACATTATTGTGATTTACCTCAGTTGTTGCGCCAAATGGACGGTGTGCCTATCTATGGGACGTTTTTAGATGGAACGGACATTTACACTGAGAGGCTTACACAGAATGGTCTTATCGTTATGGGTAATGAAGGCCAGGGTATCTCGGCTGAGGTAGAGGCTTGTGTTAATAAGCGGCTTTACTTTCCGCCTTACCCTGTGGGACGTGCTACGAGCGAGAGCTTGAATGTGGCTATCGCAACGGCTATCGTGTGTGCGGAGTTTCGACGCGGTGGACGATAATGTGAAAAAAGAACATTTGAAGACTTACTAAACAACCATATATAATCGTGTTGAATAATAGTATAATGGGGATAGACTGGTGGTTGTCGCTACTCTGTGTGGTGGCAGGCATAGCACTGTTGTCGCTTTATTGGCTGCGCTTGCGACGCTTTCGCTTGCTCGCTAAGCATGCAGCTTGGCAACTTGAAGCGCAGGCCATCGAAAAGGCTACACATGAGGCTTTGATTGAAGGTCTGAGCGATGAGGAGAAAATGCTGACGATTGTGGTGCCTGTGGTGAATGAACGTGATCCGCTCGAACCATTGTTGCGCAATCTGATTGGTCAGAAGTATAAAAGGGAGTATGAGATACTCGTAGCAGACGAGAATCATACGGCCGAGATAGAAGCCTTGTGTGAACGAATACAGCGCAATGACTTTAGCCGGCTGCGCTATACTTTTGTACCTGACTCATCTCGCTATATTGAACGCCGTAAGTTGGCTATTACTTTAGGTATGAGGGCAGCACGTGGCGAATGGGTAATGGTGTTGAGTCCTGACACATTGCCCGTAGATGATCAATGGCTCTACCACATATCGCAGTCGCTCATTGAGGGCAATGATATGGTAATGGCTTATTACAACTACGATGACGATGGATCGTTGGTAGCACGACGGGCTATATTCGACCGTGTCTGTGATCTTGCCACTCGCATGGAGGCTTGGGAGGACGGCTTGGTTATGGGCTGTTTGCCGTCAGCTTGGGCTGTGCGTAAGAGTTGGTTCCTGAGCGAAAACGGCTTTGCCGATAGCGTGAACTTAGCTTTTGGCGAGGAGGCGGTGTTTGCTTGCTTACATGCTGACACTGAACGCACTGCACTGCTCTGTTCGCCCTCAACGCGCTTAGTAGAGGCTCTGCCGTCGGCTGACGTACTGCAAACGCGTCGTATGCGAGCGTGTGAGGTGATGCACTTCTTGGCGCACCCCTTACGGAGGTATAGACAGCAAGATATGTGGGCTAGCATTGCGACCTATGCTTTTGTGTTGTGTCAGTTGGCTTACTTGATAGGGCGCTTGGTGATGGATATACATCACGGACTCTACACCTTTGCTTTATTGCCTACCGACATTATTAGTGTGGTATTGTGGGGTGTTGGTCTGACGCTGTCTGTCGTTATGGTGCGCTTAGGATTGCGCACACTTGATGAACGTAAGTATGGTGCCTATATTTACCTATACGAATTGCTTCGCCCATTACATGCTATCGCTACGGAATTGGAACGCAGTACGCATCAACATGACTTTGAACGAAAATTTATATAATTCAAGAAAAAGATATTTACTTGTTAACTTCTCAACTCGTTAACTCGTTAACTAAAAAAAAATCAACCGTGCCTAAAATATCAGAAAGAGCTATACAAATGCCCGAATCGCCCATTCGGAAACTCGCACCATTGGCAACACAGGCCAAAGAGAAGGGCGTACACGTATATCACCTCAACATTGGTCAGCCCGACTTGCCTACACCGCAAGCGGGACTTGATGTGTTGCGACACATAGATCGCACAGTGTTGGAGTACAGTCCGAGTCAAGGCTTTCGTTCGTATCGCGAGAAGTTGACGCACTACTACGAACGCTATGACATCCACCTTGATGCGGACGATATTATTATCACTTCGGGTGGCTCAGAGGCTGTATTGTTTGCCTTTATGTCGTGTCTGAACCCTGGCGACGAGATAATTGTGCCCGAACCAGCTTATGCGAACTATATGGCTTTTGCTATATCGGCTGGTGCTCGCATTCGTACGATTGCGACAACCATCGAGGAGGGTTTTTCTCTGCCTAAGGTAGAAAAGTTTGAGGAGCTAATCAATGAGCGCACGCGTGCTATCTTGATATGTAACCCTAACAATCCCACCGGTTATCTTTACACTCGCCGCGAGATGAATCAAATTCGCGATTTGGTAAAGAAGTATGACCTTTATCTCTTCTCAGATGAGGTGTATCGTGAGTTTATCTATACGGGGTCTCCCTATATCTCTGCTTGTCACCTTGACGGCATCGAACAGAATGTAGTGTTGATTGACTCTGTGTCGAAACGCTATAGCGAGTGTGGCATTCGCATTGGTGCGTTGATTACCAAGAATAAGACTGTGAGACAGGCTGTGATGAAGTTCTGCCAAGCTCGTCTGAGTCCTCCATTGATAGGCCAGTTGGTGGCCGAGGCTTCATTAGATGCTACGCCTGAATATGCACGTGACGTGTATGAAGAGTATGTTGAGCGCCGTAAGTGCTTGATAGATGGTTTGAACCGCATACCTGGCGTTTATTCACCCATACCAATGGGTGCCTTCTATACGGTGGCAAAATTGCCCGTTGACAATGCTGAGAAGTTTTGCGCTTGGTGTTTGACGGACTTTGCGTATGAGGGCGAAACGGTGATGATGGCTCCTGCTGCGGGCTTTTATACCACTCCTGGCGCAGGACGTAATCAAGTGCGTATAGCCTATGTGTTGAAGAAAGAGGACTTGCAGCGTGCTCTCGTCGTTCTGCGAAAAGCCCTTGAAGCTTATCCTGGACGTGAGGAATAGTGAATGTGGTTTAATGTGCAAATGCATGGTCAATGTACAAAATGTACACATTGACCACGCATTTGCACATCTAATTATATCCTATGGAATTAAAAAAGAACTTGTCGTGGTTCTTAGCATATCGTTTTTTTAAGAACCAGAGACGAAGCAATAGTGACAAAAGCGGTAAGGAGGGGCGAAAAGCCTCTCCTCCTGCACTGCGCATAGCCATGGTGGGCATTGCGATTGGATTGGCCGTAATGATAGTGTCAATATGCGTGGTGAAGGGCTTTCAAAGTGAGGTGAGCGGCAAGCTGTCGGGCTTTACTTCGCATATAGAGGTGATAGACATTAACTCGTTGGGGTCGCCTGAGACGTACCCCTTGGCCTTTGACGATAAGGTTATGGCTGAAGTGAAGGCTGCTCCTGGTGTGAAGCAGGTGCAACGCTTCTCGCAGAAGATGGGCATATTTAAGACGGAAAGTGACTTCGCAGGCATTGCGCTAAAAGGAGTGGGCGAGGACTATGACCTTGAGTTCTTAAAGCGTTACATCGTAAAGGGTGTGATGCCTCGCTTTTCAAGCACGCGAGGAAGCAATGAGATAGTCATCTCACAGACGTTGGCCAATAAGTTGGGGTTAAATGTAGGTGATAAGGTATATAGCTATTACTTTGCTAATACGATAAAGCAGCGTCGCTTTAAGGTGGTGGGCATTTATAATACTTACATGAAGCAGTTTGACAACACGTTTGTGTGGACAGACCTTTATACAGTCAATCAGCTTAATCGATGGAGAAACGACCAATGTAGTGGACTTGAGGTGCGACTCCAATCGTTTGACTTTCTGCCCTTGGCGCAACATGAGATTGTAAAGAAGGTGGGCGGAAAGTCTGACCATTATGGTAAGGTGTATTCTGTATTAGGTATTCGCGAAAATCCGAATACGGCTTCCGTGCTTTCGTGGTTGGAACTGCTTGACTTGAACGTAATGGTGATACTTGTCATTATGATATGCGTGTCAGGCTTTACGATGATTAGTGGCTTATTGATATTGATTCTTGAGCGTACGACTACGATTGGTGTGTTGAAGGCTTTGGGGGCTACCAATCGTCGCATACGCCACACGTTCTTGTGTTATGCAGCTCTGATTGTTAGCCGTGGTATGTTGTGGGGTAACGTGATAGGGCTGGGAGTGGTCTATGCTCAAGAGTTCTTTCATATCGTGAGGCTCGACCCTGAGGTGTATTATATCGGTTATGCTCCGATTGAGGTAAGTTGGCTTTGGATAATTGGACTGAATGTAGCTACGCTTTGTGTAACGATGGTGGCACTGGTCGTACCAAGTTTCCTTGTCTCGCGTGTGCAACCTGCAAAGGCTATTCAGTTTGACTAAGATGTCGCGTGTATGTGCGTTTACTTAGTAATGTTCAAAAAATAACTACCTCAAATACGCAATAAATATTAGCAAGAGCTACATACTGCTGAAGTCTCCCTTGTTAATGTTTGTTGCGGATTTGAGGAGTTAATAAAGTGTATGTTATGTGTATGTTTTCGCACTAAGCAACTTCAAGTAGAGGTTATAAACATTTTGCTTGCGCGTGCTAGGATTATTATCGTGTAAGGCGAATGCAATCGATCTCGCTTAAATTGCTGGGCCGTAGCTGATAATGTCAAAGAAAAGCAAGTCTTACGTAGGGTTCGACAAATTGCAATTCATCTAAATTCGAAACTTGAATAATATTATTGGTGTCCGGTAAAACGCCGAAATGCAACTTCTTCCGTCTTAAACCCTTTATAAATAGAGTTTCATGCTCTTTATTTCAAAAAGTAAGCCCCTTTAGTTAGCTGCACATGGCTGCAGAAGCTATTATTGGCATAAAAGCAGACATGAAATACGGTAGCAATCACGTTGTCTATGACAGGTTTTAATGCTTTTGCCCTTTTAGGGCGCGACTGCTCCTACATGGGGAGACCCAGGGTGTCGCTTCGCTTGCCCTGGGCTCCGTGCTCCATTGCCCTTTCAGGCCGCCCTTGCAAAATCATCGTGGCCATTTCTATGCTCGTGGTTGAGAGGCTATGTTAGAACCAATGCACAGCCTCGTTACTAATTGTAGTAGAAGCGTGTGTGCAAGTGCGGGCTGAAGGCCCAATGGAGCACGGAGCCCAGGGCAAGCGAAGCGACACCCTGGGTATCACGTGTAGGAGCAGTCGCGCCCTGAAAGGGCAAAAGCATTACAATGTGCTTTAGACTTTTACCAGACAGCAATATTTATTTATAGAATGCCCCTTAAGTAATTGTCAATATTTACGTTTGGGCGCTTTGTGAAAGCGATAACTCAGAGTGAAGAGCAGGTAACGTGGAATGGTGTTATACCACGTTTCAGTGTATCCTTGTGCATTAACCTTTCGTTCTACGTTACGCCGTTGCGCCAAGAGGTCAACTGCAGAACATTTGAATGATAATGCACTATTTTTTAGCAAACGTTTCTCAATTGAAGCATTCCATATCCATTCGTCAGAGTTCATAGAGTGGTCAGCATAGCCACGTCTGCTGAATAAGGTGATGTCTGAAGCTATCTCTACCTTCCAAGGCAGTTTGGCTAATAGTGTAAAGGTTGAACTAATGTCTTTATTGTTTAAGGTTGTAAAATTAGCACGTTGACTTGTGGCGTGTTGCCAGTCAAGCTGTACTTGCAGTCCTGCATTTAATGGCTTGCTTCTGTAGTTGATGCCAACAGATGCGTTAGTGTAGAAGTTGCGCACAGTGCTTAGGCTCATTGACGAAATAGGCACTTCAGTTTTTGCTTCCTGCACAAGGTCATTGCTATGTAGGTATGTGAGTTTGACACTACTTTTTAGTTCCCAACGTTCTTTTTTGTCAAGTTCGTGAGCCAAGTCACCCATCCATTCTGTTTGCCAATTGCCATTTATGTTGGTGGGTTGCATGGTGGTAACTCCCGTCAGTGTGTTATAAAATCTTGCCATGCCAATGCCATTGTGTGTTTGGCTGTAGTCAAGATTTGTTTGTACAATCGTGTGACGACTGAATTTATTGTATTGTAATCTTATGCTATATGTGTCTGCAGCTTTTAGAGCAGGGTTACCCTTATTGATGAACAAGGGGTCGCTATTATTGTACGCATCTAACAAATAATTAGCATTGGGCAGTTGATGACGTACAATAGCTGTAAGTTTGAATTTGTAAAGACTAATGTCTAACCTTGGTGCAACCCATGCGTAGTTTTTGCGCACAATTTGTAGTTGCTGAATGTTGCGCCAGTCGTTCACATTGCGGTGCATGTAGTTCAATTCAGGCGAAAGGATAAATGTGAATTCCTTTCCGTGTTTTAATTGATAGCTGATACGTAGTTGCTGATGCCAATCCTTGGTTGTTGTCATAAAACTGTTAGCCCAGTCAGTACATACACTCAGCGAATCATAGGTAGAGGGTAACAAACCTAATTGTTTTCCGTCAGGAGTGTTCCATCCATTATTCCATTTGTCTAAACGATATAGCACCGATGAATTTTCATTACGTGCATAGCTAATGGTGTAAGAGGTATTCATGTCGTTTGACCAATTGCCCTTTTCTTTGCGAAATAGATTTCGGGTGATGCTTGCATATAGGCTATAGTTGTTTTGTGGCTTTGTTGTGTAACGATTGCGGAAATCATCAGTAGTACTTGTTTGTGGTGAATGCAACAGATATTGTGAAAATAGGTGTTGTTCTGTTTTGTTATAATCACCTTGAAGGTTGAACGTCCATTTAGACAAACTAAGGTTTAGCATTTCATACAAATGCCAATTTTTTGTTTGTTCTCTTGATAGGTCTCTGTAATAGTTAATGAGGGGCAGTTGAAATGGCTGCACATAGCCTTTAAGGGTGAAAATGCTATCAAGCACAGCGGTAGGATAGGTTTCTGTAATTTGTTGGTATAATGTAATGTTTTGGTTATCGCTATGTGTGTGGGTATTGCCCAATGTAAGTGAGTGATACCACGTTAAAAATGCATTTTTGCCTGCATACTTTCCATCAGCCAACCACTCTGTGGAGCAAATGGTAGCATGGCTTAAGAAGTGTGATCGCCCATATGTGTCATTGGTTTCATAGTAGTTAGTTTTGACCGAGCGATTGTCTATGTTGTTGGTGCTGTGTGTTATATTTACAGAAGTGCTGATGCGGTTCTTGTTGTTACGGCCGTTATATGCAAAGTTTGCACCTGCCTTCTGAATGCTCATTTGCCCATTTTGCACCACATTTTTATACCATCTGCCGTCTCCCCAAGGTTGTGTCTTGTCGTTAAGGTTGTTAGCACTTCCATACACAAAGAGTTCTGTGCGGTCTGTAAAGCGCATGCCAAATAGTCGGCTTAAGAAGCGGTTGTCAGTGCCGCCACTTGCTTCAGCGTTAGCAATCCATCCTTGGTTATAGTCTTTTTTCAAGTTTACGTCAATCACCCACGGATCATTTATTTGTGCGTTCTTGTCTTGTCGTGTTAAGTAAGCATCATCAGGCGCCTTTTGGTAGGCTTTTACTTTGCTTACAATGTAGGCGGGAAGATTCTCCATGGCCTTTTGCACATCGCCATTAAACAAGTCTTTGCCATTAATGAGCATAGAACTAACTTTGTTGCCATTAATGGTGATGACGCCACCTCTCTCTATCTTTACACCAGGCAATTGCCCTATGAGTTTGTCAAGCATCGATCCCTCGCTAAGTTCAAAGGCGTCGGCATTGTACACAATAGTGTCACCTTTCATCACCATTTTTATTTTTGTGGCATTTACTACTGCTTCATTAAGGTTGCGCAAGGCTACTTCACGTTCAAGAGCTACCTCGTTGAGCTTTATTTCAGTAGTGGCTTCAGCACGTATGATGCGTGTTTTATAGCCTTTACATTCAAACTTGATAAGGTAGTAGGGGTGTGATGACTTGACCTCGCAGACATAAAATATTTCACGTCCGCCTGTCGACCCTCCGCTGTAGCCCACATGGCATGTACTTATGAGTGTGCTGTCCTGGGTTAAAACTGATACGTGAGCTTGACTTAGTTGACGATTTGAAACTTTGTCTACTACATGAATGTAGATGTTGCTTGTCTTTTCTTTTTGTGCAAAGGCATTTGTTGCACTCAGTGTAATAGATACGAGTAGTGCAAGGCTATATAATATGTGTAGGTGTAATGCTTTCATGGCTTGTGTGGTAAAGTAAGGTTATTATGTGGGGCTCAATTTTATTTAAAATAAGTTGCGTGGCAAAGTTAAAAAAATCGTTTGAATATTATTGGTGTCCGATAAAAATTCAAGACTTGCGAAAAAAATAGGGCTAATTCCATTTGCAGGAGTCAGCCCTTTTTGGTTATTTTGATGCTACTAAACAAATAAAACAACCATGAGCAAAAGTAATCATTTTTTCGGACAGCCGTTGTACGGTCAGCTTATAAATTTGTTAGATAAGGAAAAAATCTCGAACTAAGCCGCAGCAAAGGTGGAGAACGCTATATTAAGCGTTTTGATGCTTGGACACACCTTGTCACAATGCTTTATGCTGTTATTATGCGCCACGATTCATTGCGTGAAATATCTGTGTCTATGCTGGCAGAAGCACGAAAACTATCGCATATAGGTATAACTATGATGCCGACACGTAGTACACTATCGGATGCCAATGCTAGACGTCCGGAAGCTATATTTGAGTCTATTTACCGGTGGCTCTATAAGAGATATAGTAAAGAGCTTTGCTCGGACAGCCGAGGCCGCTTAGCGGAGAAATGGATGAAACGGTTGCAAATCATCGATTCTACCACGATTTCGCTATTTTCCAACCTATTGTTTAAGGGGGTTGGCCGCAATCCTAAGACAGACAAGAATAAAGGTGGAATAAAAGTACACACAGTGATTCATGCCAATGAAGGTGTTCCTTCTGATGTACGTTTTACATCTGCTGCTACGAATGACTCTTTTATGTTGAAACCCTGTAATTTCCAAGAAGGGGAAGTGTTGGCGATGGATCGTGCCTATATAGATTATGAGAAGCTTGAAGAGCTTACGAATAGAGGTGTGACCTATGTCACCAAAATGAAGAAAAATCTAACATATCTGTTATGGAATGATACAATATGGCAGAATAGTAATGGAAAGATGCAATATCGTATTAAATGGGTAACCTTTTACAAACCTATAAAAGGTGGTGGATTGATTCGCCATCATGCCCGTATAATAAGTTTTTTTTAAGCAGAAAAAGGTAAGGTTATAGATTTGTTGACTAATGACATGGACGCTGAACCTGAAGAATTTGTAGACATCTATCGCCAACGTTGGGAAATAGAACTCCTCTTTAAGCAAATTAGGCAGAATTTCCCGTTACGTTATTTCTATGGTGAAAGCAAAAATGCCATCAAGATTCAAATTGGGGTAACACTTATCGCTAATCTTCTTTTAATGGTTGTACAAAATCGGTTGAAAAGACGTTGGAGTTTCTCAGGGCTTGCCACAATGGTACGACTGACATTAATGTACTATGTAAACCTTTTCAGTTTGCTAAACAACCCAGAGAAGGACTGGCTTAATCTTCTTGAAAAGGCCTCAATTTTTCCTCCCGAACCTTCGTAAATCTTAGAGGGGGGCTTGTCTTGCACAAATAATAAGCTCAACCGCCTAAAATCAGCGGTTGAGCCTAACAAGTATGCGCTTTTTTGAGTTTTATCGGACACCAATAGAATAATATAAAACATAAAGCTGATACGTGGCTATGTGAGCCGTGTATCAGCTTTATGTGTCTTAATAATGGGCTATAAAAGTTTATTATTTCAATAAGTCAGGACGCAAGCGCTTGGTGCGCTCGATACTTTGCTGCAACTCCCATTCTTTGATTTTGGCATCGTGGCCCGAGAGGAGTATGTCGGGGACCTTCCAACCTTTATAGTCGGCTGGACGAGTGTAGACGGGAGCTGCTAAGAGGTTATCTTGGAAGGAATCACTTAATGCACTCTGTTCGTCACTCAATACGCCTGGCACTAAACGCACTAAGGCATCGCTGATGATGGCTGCAGGGAGTTCACCACCTGTGAGCACATAGTCTCCTACGCTAATCTCTTTGGTAATGAGGTGTTCGCGAATGCGGTAGTCGATGCCCTTGTAATGGCCACAAAGGATGATGATGTTCTTCTTGAGCGATAGCTCATTGGCCATGGGTTGGTCGAACTGTTGACCATCGGGTGACGTGAAGATGATTTCATCGTAGTCGCGCTCGCTCTTTAACTTGCTAATGCAAGCATCGATAGGTTGGCACTGCATAACCATACCAGCAAAACCACCAAAGGGGTAGTCGTCAACTCGACGATGCTTGTCGGTGGTATAGTCGCGAAGGTTGTGTACGTGTATTTCAACAAGTCCCTTCTTTTGTGCTCGCGCTAATATGGAAGTGTTGACGAAGCCGTCGAGCATTTCGGGCAATACGGTGATGATGTCTATTCGCATAAATGTGAGATTGTTCTTTCTTTTTATGATGCAAAAGTACAAATTTATTGTCAGAATTGTGTAAATTAGCATTGTAATTAGGAGTTGTCAACTTGTTAACTTGTCAACTCATTAACTCGTTAACTTAAAACAATGACTGAGGAAGAAAGAATATTGCAACTGCGCCGTGAACTGCATCAATATAATTATAATTACTATGTAAAGAGTGTATCTACGATTACAGACCAAGCTTTTGACGGCTTAATGGCTGAACTAATGGAACTGGAGCGAAAACATCCTGAAATGGCTGATGTTAACTCGCCGTCAGTACGCGTGGGAAGTGACTTGAGTCAAGACTTCGTACAAGTGGAGCATACTGTGCCTATGCTTTCGTTGGGTAATACTTACTCGAGAGAAGACATAGAGGATTTTTATAACCGCGTACGTGAAGGACTTAATGGTGAAGAGTTTGAAGTATGTTGTGAACAGAAGTTTGACGGTCTGAGCATTTCGTTGATATATGAAGATTTTCGCCTTGTACGTGCTGTGACACGTGGCGATGGTGTGCGTGGTGATGATGTGACGGCGAATGTAAAAACAATTCGCACAATACCACTAGAACTGCCACGTGAATGTGGAGCGCCTGCTAACTTTGAAATTCGTGGTGAGGTGTTGATGCCATGGACAAGTTTTGAGCGCTTAAACGCTGAGCGTGAGGCACGTGAGGAACCACTGTTTGCTAATCCGCGTAATGCTGCTTCGGGTACACTGAAGAGCAAAAGTTCAGCGGTGGTAGCGCATCGTCATCTTGATGCTTACTTGTATTACGTGATGGGGGATAGCATCACTGAACCTACGCACTATGGACGGTTAGAGTTGGCGCGTAAGTGGGGCTTTCAAGTGTCGGATCATGTGAAGTTAGCACGTTCGGTAGATGATATATTGGCTTATATTGACTATTGGGACGAGGAACGACGCAATCTGCCGATTGCTACGGATGGCATCGTGTTGAAGGTAAATTCGTTAGCTCAACAAGCACGTCTCGGATATACGGCTAAAAGTCCACGTTGGGCGATTGCTTATAAATTTAAAGCAGAAAGGGCTTGTACTCCTCTATTAAAAGTTACATATCAAGTGGGACGAACGGGGGCGGTTACTCCTGTGGCAAACATGGAACCTGTGCAGCTGGCAGGAACGGTGGTGAAACGCGCGTCATTGCATAATGAGGATATTATCAATCAACTTGACCTTCATGAGGGTGATCACGTATATGTAGAAAAGGCTGGCGAGATTATTCCACAAATTGTGGGCGTAGACTTGGAGGCTCGTAAGGAGTTAGGTGACAAGTTAGGGGAAAAAGTGATGTTTATAACGCATTGTCCTGAATGTGGCGCTAAGTTGGTACGCTATCCTGGTGAGGCTGCACATTATTGCCCTAACGATACGGCGTGTCCGCCACAGTTGAAGGGGCGGATAGAGCATTTTATTAGTCGTGATGCGATGAATATTGATTCGATTGGGCCAGAGACGGTGGACTGTTATTTTGAACGTGGCTTGATACGTGATGCGGCTGACCTATATCAACTGCGTGTAGAGGACTTGTGGGGATTTGATGCGACTCGTATGCGCTCTGCTCAGAAGGTGATAGACGGATTGGAGAAGAGTAAGAAGGTGCCGTTTGAAAGGGTACTCTTCGCGCTTGGTATTCGCTTTGTGGGTAAGGTTGTGGCTAAAAACATTGCTCATCACTTTCAATCGATGGATGCGCTTTTTGAGGCTACGATTGACGACTTACTGACGTGTGAGGGGGTGGGTGATGTGATAGCTTCGAGCGTTCGCACCTTCTTGCGTGAGGAACGTAATATTGACCTCATTAATCGATTGCGCAAGGCTGGACTGCAAATGGAGGTGAAGCAGGTGACTTTGGCTTCAACGGTTTTGGTGGGTAAGACGGTGGTGATTAGTGGTACGTTTGAACGCCATTCGCGTGATGAATATAAAAAGTTGATTGAAGATAATGGCGGTAAGAATACGGGAAGCATTTCGAAGAAGACTTCTTTTATCCTTGCTGGCGAGGGCATGGGGCCTTCAAAACGTGAGAAGGCTGAGATTTTGGGTATCCCTATCGTTACGGAAAAGGACTTTTTGGCGATGATAGGTGAAGGAGAAGGAGAGCCAGTTGATGAAGAAAATGTTTCGTCTAAGCCTGTAATTGATGACGGGCCTCTGTTTAGTTAAGAGGGCAATTCTGCAACAGGGGGCAGATATTTTTGGTATCTGCCCCCTGTCGTGTTTGTATTGATTATGGTGTCGTTTGTTTAAAACTCGCTCGTAAAGTGGAACTTAATGTGTTCGAAGTCTTGTTGTGCCATTTGAAGAACATAGCCTGAGTCGGCAAGGAAGACGTCGCGTCCGTCACGATCTTTGGCCATGTATTGGTATTTGCGCTTCTTGAAGTTTTCGAGTTCGGCTTCATTGTCGCTTTCAATCCAACAGGCTTTGTAGAGGTGGATGGGTTCCCAACGACATTTGGCGTTGTATTCATTCTCTAAACGATATTGGATAACTTCGAATTGTAACTGACCTACTGTACCAATAATCTTACGACCATTGAATTGATTGACAAATAACTGTGCTACACCTTCGTCCATTAATTGCTCGATGCCTTTGTTGAGTTGCTTTGTCTTCATAGGGTCGGCATTCTCAATGTATTTGAACATTTCGGGTGAGAATGAGGGTAGACCTCGGAAGTGGAGTTGCTCTCCTTCGGTTAGGGTATCACCAATCTTGAAGATGCCGTTGTCGGGGAGACCTACAATGTCGCCAGCCCATGCTTCGTCAATGGTGCTTTTGCGCTGTGCCATAAATTGGGTGGGCGATGAGAAACGCACGGTCTTACCATTACGAACGTGTAGGTAGGGCTTGTTGCGCTCAAACTTGCCTGAACATACTTTGCAGAAGGCAATGCATGAACGGTGGTTGGGATCGATGTTGGCTGTAATTTTGAAGATAAAACCTGTAAACTTTTGTTCGTCAGGATTAACGGTGCGCTCTTCGGCCATCGTGGGACGAGGGTAGGGAGCTATCTTGACGAAGCAGTCGAGTAGCTCTTTTACACCAAAGTTGTTGAGCGCTGAACCAAAGAATACGGGGGCTACGTCAGCATTGAGGTAGTCGTCGTTGTTGAATGTGGGGTATACACCGTCTACTAACTCTAAGTCTTCACGTAGTTGGGCAGCATCGGTCTCGCCTACATGAGCTTCTAACTCTTCGCTATTGATGTCGACTGCCACCTTTTCGGTGACTTTCTGTTTGTCTGCAGCAAAGAGGTTGAGTTGTTGCTCGTAGATATTATATACGCCTTTGAAACGCGAACCTTGATTGATAGGCCATGAGAGAGGTCGTACTTTAATCTGCAATTCTTGCTCTAACTCATCAAGAAGATCGAAGGGGTTTTTACCCTCGCGGTCCATCTTATTGATGAAGATGATGACTGGCGTTTTGCGCATACGACATACGGTCATCAACTTACGCGTTTGCGCTTCGACACCTTTGGCACTGTCAACAACAATAATGGCAGAATCGACTGCTGTAAGGGTACGGAAGGTGTCTTCGGCAAAATCCTGGTGACCTGGAGTGTCGAGAATGTTAACTTTATAACCTTCGTAGTCGAACTCCATAACGGAGGTCGTAACGGAGATACCACGCTGCTTCTCAATTTCCATCCAGTCAGACGTGGCTGTCTTCTTTATCTTGTTGTTCTTTACGGCACCTGCTACTTGTATCTGACCACCAAAGAGCAGAAGCTTTTCTGTAAGCGTTGTTTTACCTGCATCAGGGTGTGAAATGATAGCAAATGTGCGGCGACGTGATATTTCTTGATTCATTTTTATGTAAAATCTTAGTGTGGGGAGTTGTGGGGTAGCGTTTTATTTTGGAGAAACACTTCTCTTATGTTTTACAACTCTTTAATGCACTCCTTAAGTGCATCTTCCCACCAACGAATGTCGATACCGAAGGTTTCTTTTATCTTTGATTTATCAAGTACGGAGTAATGGGGACGTTGGGCTGGTACGGGATAGTCTTCGGTATGAATAGGGCTTACCTTGCAACTGTCAATACCTTCAAGTCGGTGAATGGCACGTGTAAAGTCGTACCAAGAGCATACGCCTTCGTTGGTGAAATGGTAAACGCCTGGAATGATGCCTTTGTCTACAATCTGCATAATAGAACGCGCGAGATCGCGTGCGTAAGTGGGTGAACCTATTTGGTCAAAGACTACGCCTAATGCATCGCGCTCCTTGCCTAGGCGTATCATGGTCTTGACAAAATTGTTGCCAAAGGTGGAGTAGAGCCATGCTGTGCGAATGACCATAGAGCCTGCACAAGAGCGTATAACGCTCTCTTCACCAGCTAACTTGGTACGTCCGTAGACTGTTTGTGGATTGGTAGCATCGTCCTCCTTATAGGGAGTACAGCCTGTGCCGTCAAATACATAGTCGGTAGACACTTGAATCATTGAACCACCTACTGAGGCTACGGCTTCGGCTAAATAGCCTGGGGCAACATGGTTGAGTAGGTCGCAAAGTTCGGCATTGTCTTCAGCCTTGTCGACTGCGGTGAAGGCAGCACAGTTGATAACGATGCTTATGTGGTTTTGTTCAATAAATGCGTAAACGGCTTTGCGGTTGGTAATGTCAAGTTCTTCTTTATCAGTAAAGAAGAAATGACACGTTTCAGCGTATTTTGGGGCTAAAAGTTGTATTTCGTTACCTAATTGGCCCTTACAGCCTGTAACAAGTATTTGTTTCATTTTATGTGTGGAATTTATGCTACGTTTCATGTGTTCTCTTATTCAAATTCAAGCGGTTGTTGCTTGTCTTTAAAATAGTAGTCAGAGAGTTGACCGAGGAAAGAGGAGATGTCTTTTACGGCACGTTCAGTTTCGGGAGTGATGGTCTTCTTTTGCAATCGTAATAGCATGACGCCATAAAGAAGGTTGAAGCACGTCTGCAACTCTGGTTCAGCATTGGTGTCTTGAGCGTTATCGGCTGCGTTTTTTCCTCTTAACTCAACAATATAGGGGAGTACTTTGTAGTATATCTCGCGGTAGTAGGGAAATTTGCTTGAGTGTAGCAACTGTTGATTGAGTTCGGTTAATTCTTGCAACACGTTGTTGCAGATTTGAAGGTGCCCGTGTGAGAGCTTGCCCTCACTGCGCATCATGTCGCATAGGTCGGCATACCATTGTTCGACCTCCTTTCGCTTTTGAGGCTGGAGACTGAAGCGGCTTACGTACTCATGAGCCAAACGATCGGCATCGCAGTTGTATGCACGAATGATGTCTTCAACTTGCCACATATAGAGCAGATATTCTGCACGGTTGGTTGTTTTGAGCTTGTCGGCTATAATCATGAGTTAATATAATGAAATTTTAAATAATGTCATTGCTGCATAGATAATTGAAGCACCTAAAACGATGCTTCCTATGGTGCGGTTGAGCCTTTGTATGCCCTTTTCACCAAAACTGTTGCGCATTTTGTTGATGACGTAGGTTAGCCCTAACCACCATAGCATAGCACCCGCTACAATCGAAAGATATCCTATACATTGTCCAAACCAATTGCCAGGGATAACAAATGTGAACATGTTAAAGAGGGCAATAAATAGGAAAATGATGAGTGGGTTGGATAGTGTAATTAAAAAGCCCGTGGTGAAATTGTGTATTAACGTGCCTTTGCTCCCTGTTGATTGGTGAATGCTTTTGCGTGGGTCGGTGCGAAACATGTATACACCGAATATGAATAGCATCACGCTACCAATAAGTTTTAACCAAAAGATGTTTTGCTCATTGTCAATAAAGTCCATAACAAATGACATACCAAATCCTGTCATGAGCGCGTAAAATATATCACTTAAAGCAGCACCAGCACCTGTAACAATGCCATAGGAACGTCCCTTTTGTAGGGTGCGCTGAATGCATAATACGCCTACTGGCCCCATTGGCGCAGAGGCTATTATGCCTACTAACAAGCCCTTGAGAATTAACAAAAATGGGCTTGCAAATTCTATAAATATATGGTTCATATTATTTGTTACCTATCAATCGTTTTGCAAAAGTACGCAAAAGAGTGAAATTTGCCAAACGTGTTGTGTGTTTTCTTAAAGCGGTGGGTGGCCATAAAAGAAAACTTAAAATTAAGGGCTTTGTAAAGTGAGTATTTCAAAATTTATTGTAATTTTGTCGGCGAAACACCTAACATATTAATTATAAAATTATACCGAAATGGAATTAGATATTGAAAAGCCTTACGTTATAGGCCTTGACATGGGCGGTACGAACTCTGTGTTTGGCATTGTTGACCAACGTGGTAACATTAAATCGCAAACGGTGATTTCGACAAAGGCTTACCCTGACTTTCGTGAATATGTAGAGGCTGCCTTTGAAGCGTTACAACCCGCTCTTGATCAGGTAGGAGGCATTCAGAATATACGCGCTATGGGTATTGGCGCTCCGGATGCTAATTATTATACTGGCAACATAGAGAATGCAGCTAACTTGGCATGGAAGGGTGTAATTCCTTGTGCTCAAATATTTGAAGAAGTGTTTGGCATTCCTGTACGCGTAACAAATGACGCGAACGCTGCAGCTATGGGCGAAATGACTTATGGCGTAGCTCGTGGTATGAAAAACTTTATCATGATCACGCTTGGTACGGGTGTTGGTTCTGGTATTGTTGTTGACGGTAAGGTGGTCTATGGCAGTGACGGATTTGCTGGAGAATTGGGACACTTTGTCGTTGACCATACTCCTGAGGCTCGCTCTTGTGGTTGTGGCCGTAAGGGTTGTCTGGAGACTTATACTTCAGCTACAGGTGTGGCTCGCACGGCTCGCGAAATCCTTGAAAAGAGTACAGAACCGAGCCTTTTGCGCGAGATAGATCCTGAAAAGATTACGTCATACGACGTGTTTGTTGCTGCTGAAAAGGGTGATAAATTGGCACTTGATATCTTTAACTTTACAGGTCGCTTGTTGGGTACGGCTTGTGCTGACTTTGCTACTTTCTGCTCGCCTGAGGCTTTCGTGTTCTTTGGTGGCTTGACTAAAGCAGGGGAATACTTGATGAAGCCTTTGCGCGAGGCTTACGAAGAGCATATTCTCTTCCTCTACAAGGGTGAGGCAAAATTGCTTATCTCTTCATTGAATGGTAGTGAAGCTGCTGTGTTAGGTGCAAGCGCTTTGGGCTGGGAGTAATATAATGTGTAATGTCAAAAAGTGGGCATTGTTTAATTGAAAAATAAATAGGGCAGCAGGTTGTGTGAAACACTGCTGCCCATTTTGCGTATAGTTTTTTACACGTTAAAGAGTAAAGATTGATGTATTATATATCGAAACGTATTGAAGTAGGTTTTGCTCATCAATTGCATCTGACTTATGAGAGCAAATGCCAACGCCTTCATGGCCATAATGGTATCGTAACTATCTATTGTTGTGCGGAGGAGTTGGACGAAAATGGAATGGTAGTGGACTTTAGTCATGTAAAACGCATGGTTTCGGATAAACTTGATCACCGATGTTTAAACGAAATTTTCGAATTTAATCCTACTGCAGAGAACCTTGCTCATTGGATTTGTGAGAATGTGCCTCATTGTTATAAGGTGATGTTTCAAGAGTCAGAGGGCAATGTGGCTTGCTATGTTAAGCCAGGATTTGAACAGGTGATATTCTAAGAAAAAGAATGAGGGTAAACGAAATTTTTTATTCACTTCAGGGTGAAGGCTTTTATGTAGGCGTTCCTTCTGTCTTTATTCGCCTATCGGGGTGTAACTTGCAATGTTCGTTTTGCGATACCACTCACCAATCATTTACCGATATGAGCGAAAGGGAAATTGCAGACGTGGTGGCACAATATCCAGCCCAGCATGTGGTTATTACAGGAGGCGAGCCTTCATTACAATTAACGGCTTTGCTGATAGAACTGCTACATAAATTGGACAAGGAGGTGGCTGTCGAAACGAATGGGACGCATATATTGCCCGAAAATGTAGATTGGATAACGCTCTCGCCAAAAGATGCTTTTATAGCTTCGCCAGCAGCTAAGGTTGTACTAAAACGTTGTAATGAAATGAAGGTTGTCTTTACGGGGAATGAGTTACCTAATTACGACAATATTGCATGCGATCATTACTTTTTGCAACCCTGTGATGTGGATGATGCAGAACAGAATAAAAAGATTATAGAAGCTACTATAGCTTATTGTCTTCAGCACCCAAAGTGGCGTTTGTCATTACAGACACATAAGTTGCTAGGGATAAGATAAAGCAATTCGGTCTCACACAAGATGAATGTGTGAGACCGAATTGTTTTTGGTTAGAATAGCGATCTTGTAGTGTACTATTTATTCGCTAAAATAGCTTTTGGGCAGTGTACGGCAATTGTAGGTTGATGCCATTACTTCGCCATAAGCTCCTGCTGAGCGGAAGGCGATAAGGTCGCCACGGTGGGTAATGGGGAGTACTTCGCCTGTACTAAAGACGTCACTGCTCTCACAAATAGGACCTACAACGTCGTATGTGTCGGTGGGTGCATCAGCAGCAGCTGAAATGTTCTGCGTGAAGTGATGAGAGCCATACATGGCAGGACGTATGAGTTCGGTAAAGCCTGCATCTACAATGACGAACTTCTTGGTATGTCCTTCTTTGACATAAAGTGTTCTCGCAATGAGTGTCCCACATTGCGCTACGATACTTCGACCTAACTCAAAGTGTAATTGCTGACCCTCACGTAATTGAAGATGTTGTTGAAAGAGTCCGAAGTAGTCTTTGAAGTTAGCAATTGGGTTAGCGTCAGGGTGGTCGTAGTCAATTCCTAAACCTCCACCTACGTTGATGTTAGGTGTGGCGATGCCTTCTGCTTCGAGCTGATTTTGAAGATCGTTGATGCGATGGCAAAGGGCTTCATAAACGCTGAGATCGAGTATTTGGCTTCCGATATGGAAATGTAGGCCTGTGTATTCAACGTTGTCTAATTGTTTGGCACGTTGTATGGCATCAACCATGTCTTCCATAGCGATGCCGAATTTGTTTTCGTTAAGGCCTGTAGTTATCTTAGCATGTGTGTGTGCATCGACATTCGGATTGATACGGAATGCAACGTGGGCTATTGTGCCCATATCGTGTGCTATCTGGTTAATAACCTCTAATTCAGGTAGGCTCTCGACATTGAAACTATGAATGCCAATACGCAAGGCTGTGCGTATTTCATTATCGCTTTTGCCAACGCCTGCGTAGACAATGCTATTACCTTTGAAGCCTGCTGCATGTGCTGCTTCAATTTCACCACCTGACACGCAGTCTGCACCAAGGCCAGCTTGGGCTATAAATTGCAATATATGAGGATTTGCATTTGCCTTTACTGCATAATGTACGTGAAAGTTGGGGCGTGATAGCGTTTCGACGTGTATGGCAGCTAACGTTTCACGCAGGTTTGTTAAGTCGTAATAGTAAAAGGGAGTGTCAAGTTCAGTAAAACGTTGTGTTGGAAATGTCATTGTATTGTAGGTTTTTCAATAATATTCGGAAGGGAGGGGAATATAGTTTTTTGTATATCTCCTCTCTTCCGAAATGAATGTTTTACTTTTTAGTATTAAAGAGTTTTTCGCTTAGTGCACAAAGGGCTGCCTTTTTATCTGATTCTCGAATTAAGAATGAGATATTGTGATTACTGCCACCATATGAAATCATACGTACGGGAATGTTGGCCATGGCTTCGGTAACAAGTGTTTCAAATCCAACATTACCCCAACGGAGATCGCCTACTACGCAGATAATACACATATTTTCGTCAATGCTATTTCTAATTTTTCAGCATTATGTGTTTTGGTATATTTTGCACCTCTTTTATCTTTAGTTATATGTTCTTCAATTCTTCTTTCTAAGTTATT
>OQWM01000521.1_pt1 | contig 24648 bp, 27 predicted proteins | sample 1691531 | NCBI WGS metagenome assembly OQWM01 (sample SAMN03418257, study PRJEB22391) | human gut metagenome | biome: human-gut; feature: organic feature; material: feces | host: Homo sapiens | place: Tanzania | collected 2013-01
TATTCAAGCCTCCGGCTTTGCCGGAGGTTGTGACTCTTTATAGCTCTTTCGGCATGGAAAAGCCCAGCTTCTCCAAAAACCACGCATCCTTCACGGTAAAGCAGCGCCCGTCGAGGTACGCAAGGTGCTCGGCGTCGCTCTCAAAGTGAAAGGTAAGCTTGTATGAGCACAGCGCCTGCCAGGTAAAGCCGTGGCCGTCCTTCGCCTTGCCGTATTTCGTGTCGCCGATAAGCGGGTGGCCGATGGCGGCAAACTGCGCGCGAATCTGGTGGGTGCGCCCGGTGAGCAGCTCCGCTTCAACAAGGCTCATACCGTCGCGGGAGGTGAGCACGGTGTATTTCGTCTTTGCGGTTTTCGCTCCCGGCGCGGGCGCGGCAAGAGCCTCCACCGTGTTTGTTTTTTCGTTCTTCAGAATAAAATGCTCAAGCACGCCGCTTTTGCGCTTCGGCGTGCCCTTCACCACGCAAAGGTACTTTTTCTCAAGCTCGCGTTCCTTTATTTTGTCGTTCAGAACACGCAGAGTGGCGGCGTTCTTGGCGGCGATAACAATTCCGCAGGTGTTGCGGTCAATGCGGTTGCAAAGGGCGGGAACAAAGGAATTTTCCGCCGCCGGGTCGTACTCTTTTTTCTTGTAAAGATAGTGCTGAATTCGCGCAATAAGCGTGTCGGCGCACCAGTCGTTTCCCTCGTGAACGAGCAGACCTGCGGGCTTGTTTATAAGCAAAATATTTTCGTCCTCGTAAACAACGTCAATGGCGGACGGCGCAAGCATAAATTCCGGGCGCTTGTTTTCCGCTTCAAAAAATTCGTCGGAAACATAGCACTCGATAACGTCGCCTTCGCAAAGGCGGCTTGAAATTTCGCAGCGCTTGCCGTTCAGCTTAATGCGCTTTATGCGTATGTATTTGTAAAGCAGCGCCTTCGGCAGCTTCGGAACCGCCTTGGTAATGAACTTGTCCATGCGTTGACCGGCGTCGTTTTTTGTAATTTTGAATTCCTTCATGATAATACCTCTTGAAAAAGCAGTGCTGAAAATAGTATAATATTTTATATGTGATTTAGCAAGAAAAATCTGCGGGGAGGGCGGCGCGCTTGGAGAATATTCACGAGGGTCATCGCAAGAGGATGAAAGAGCGCTTTATGAAAAGCGGCCTTGACGACTTTGCACCGCACAACGTTCTGGAGCTTTTGCTGTTTTACAGCATCCCGCGCGGCGATACGAATCCCATAGCCCACCGCCTTATCGACGCATTCGGCAGCCTTTCCGGAGTGTTTGACGCAACGCCGGAGGAGCTTATGAAGGTGAGCGGCGTGGGCGAAAGCACCGCGATACTCATTTCTATGATTCCGCAGATGGCGCGAAAATATCTTGAGGATAAAGCAGATGCCGTGAACGTTGTGGGCGGCTGCGGGGATATAGGCGCGTATCTTTTGCCGAAGTTCGTCGGCAGAACCAATGAAGCGCTTATGATGGTTTCCATCGACAACAAAAATAAGGTGATTTCATGCTCCGTTGTGGCAGAAGGAACGGTGGACAGCGCCAAGGTTTCCCGCCGCAAGGTGATGGAGGAGGCAATGAAAGTCAAGGCGACCAGAGTTATTCTGGCGCACAACCATCCACGGGGCGTTGCCGTTCCGTCAGCGGAGGATGTTGCCATGACGAGGGAAATCGGGCGGCTGTTCGCACAAGTGGGAATCGAGCTTGTTGACCACATAATTATTGCAGATGATGATTATGTTTCTATGGCGGCAAGCGGATTTGCCATAAAATAACGCAAAAAAAATTAAAAATATATAAAATAAGGGTTTGCAATTTGCCGCGAAGTGTGCTAAAATTCTAATGTTATGATTTTATGCGGGGATTTGTCAATAACAGCTAAAAACCGCTTGACAAAAGCATATTATGCATATATAATATTCTCCGTGGCGTTGCGAGGGATTGTTATGATTGTGGATATTAAAGAATTGTTCGATGCGCCAGGCACTAGTATTCCGTTGGAGGGTGAAATCGACCTTTCCGGCGTGGATATATGGGGAGAGAAAATCTTTTCTTCTCCTGTGCAAATCAGCGGCGTTTTTCAGAACCGTTCCGGCATAGTTACATTGAAGTACAGGGCTACCGCTGTGCTTGAATATAACTGTGACAGATGCGGCAAGAAAACTAAAAGAAACGCGGAGTACGAGTTTGAACACTGGCTTGCCAGAGAGCTTGCTTCCGGCGACGAGAATGACGAATATATCATGGTTCCGACGGGAAACATCGATATGGACGAGCTTGTTATGACGGATGTAACGCTTGAACTTCCGTTCCGGCTTCTTTGCCGTGAAGACTGCAAAGGGCTTTGTCCCATTTGTGGCGCGGATCTTAACGAGACGACCTGCAATTGCAATACAAAGCAGATCGACCCCCGCCTTGAAAAGTTAAAAATGCTGCTGGACAGCTAAAAAAGGACTAATTCTGTTAAGGAGGTGCTTCATCATGGCGGTACCGAAGAGAAAGGTTTCGAAAGCAAGAAAGAATAAAAGACGTTCTAATGTCTGGAAGATCTCTGCTCCGGCATTTTGCAAATGCCCGCAGTGCGGCGAGCTTAAGCTCCCGCATGTAGTATGCAAAAACTGCGGTTACTACAAAGGCAGAGAGATCGTCAAAGTCGAAGAAGCATAATCTTTATCTTTGCGAAATGGGGAAGGGCAAGCGCCCTTCCTTTTTTTGTAGCGATTTTACTTTAACTATTCATAAAAAACAGTAGAAAAAAGAAAATACATTTGTTATAATATAATTTATGAATTTTCCCGAAGAAGGAGGTGCCGCCGCTTGCCGGTTAAAATTTCAGCGGTTGAAAAGAACAGCTATGCCGAAAAAGCGGGCATAACTGCCGGAGAAAGCATAGTTTCAATCAATGGAAACATTATAAAAGACGTTCTCGACTATCGGTTCTATATGACCGACAGAGATATTCTGGTGGAGCTTGCTTCGCAAAACGGCGAAACAAGAACCGTGGAGGTAAAAAAGCCGGAGTACGACGACCTCGGCCTTGATTTTGAAACATATCTTATGGATAAGGAGCACTGCTGCAAAAACAAGTGCATTTTCTGCTTCATAGACCAAATGCCTCCGAATATGCGCGAAACCCTCTATTTTAAGGATGACGATTCGCGCCTTGGCTTTCTTTTCGGGAACTATATAACTCTTACGAACCTTGAGGACGAGGACATAGACCGCATTATCAAAATGCACCTTTCGCCCATAAATATTTCCGTTCACACCACGAACCCGGAGCTTCGCGTTCGGATGATGAAGAACCCGAAGGCTGCGGATTCGCTGAAATATATAAAACGCTTGGCTGACGCGGGTATTGCGCTGCATATTCAGCTTGTGCTCTGCCCGGGAATAAACGACGGCGATGAGCTTCGCCGCACATTCAGCGACCTTGCAAAGCTTGGCCCCGCGGTGGAAAGCGCTGTATGCGTGCCCGTTGGGCTGACGAAGTACCGCGAAAAGCTGCCGAAGCTCACCCCATACGATGCTGCGGGTGCGCGGGAGGTAATCTCCATAGTGGACGGGTTCCGCGAGAAAATGAAGACGGAGCGGGGTATTGCCGTTGCTTACGCTGCGGATGAATTTTTCATCAAGGCGGGGCTGCCGCTGCCGCCTTATGAGTATTACGATGACTTTACCCAGCTTGAGGACGGAGTGGGACTCTGCACCCTGCTCAAACACGAATTTTACGAGGCGCTTGACTACTTCCCGCCGGCGGAATATAACCGCAGGGTGACTATTCCCACGGGAAAGGCGGCATACTCCACCATAAAGGAGCTTGCAGATGCCGCGGAGCGCCGCTACGATGGGCTTAAAATCGATGTTCTCGCTATGGAGAATAACTTCTTCGGCGAACTGATAACCGTCACGGGGCTGCTCACAGGCGGCGACATAGCCGCTCAGCTCAAGGAGAGAGACAACGGCGACGCGGTGCTTATCTGCGAGAGCACCCTGCGATATGAGCACGACAAATTCATAGACGACACCACGCCGGATTATGTTGAGCGGGAGCTGAAGCTTCCGGTGCTCATGGTTCCGAACGACGGCTACAAGCTGCTTTGTGCCATGCTTGGCGAAAAAGCCGATGACGAATGTGAAGTAATATACGGATGACCCGTTTGGAGGGATAGAAATGTCAAAACCTATAATTGCCATAGTAGGGCGCCCGAATGTGGGAAAATCCACGCTTTTTAATAAGCTTACCGGAAAGCGCCTTGCCATAGTGGAGGATACCCCCGGCGTAACCCGCGACCGCATTTACAGCGAATGCGAGTGGCTCAACCACACGGTTATGCTCATAGATACCGGCGGTATCGAGCCAAAAACCGACGACGGTATGCTGGCGAAAATGCGTGATCAGGCGAACATAGCCATTGAAAGCGCCGATGTGATAATACTTGTAACGGATCTTGCCTCCGGCGTTACTGCGAACGACGCGGACATTGCCGCAATGCTGCTCAAGAGCGGCAAGCCGGTGGTGCTCTGCGTGAACAAATGCGACAGAATAGGCGAGCCGCCCGCGGAATTTTACGAGTTTTACAACCTCGGCTTGGGCGACCCCATAGCCGTTTCCTCGGTTCACGGTCACGGAACCGGAGATCTTCTTGACGAGTGCTTCAAATTTATTGATTTCGACAAAGAAGATGAGTATGATGAAGATACGGTAAAGGTTGCCATAATCGGCAAGCCGAATGTGGGCAAAAGCAGCCTTGTGAACCGTATTGCCGGGGAGGAGCGGGTGATAGTTTCCAACGTTGCGGGCACTACCCGTGACGCCACCGATACCGAGGTTGAAAATCAGTACGGCAAATTTGTGCTTATTGATACCGCGGGCATTCGCCGTAAAAGCAGAGTGGACGACAACGTTGAAAAATACAGCGTGCTCCGCTCCTATATGGCAGTGGATCGCAGCGAAATATGATTTATTTATAAAACGTGCGGCGGTTGCGCTGGCTATTGGTGAAATCAAAGATGGAATGGAACAAGGGGTAGAAACAAATGAAAAAACACAAGACTAAGGAAGCAAATGCAACTGTCGCACCAGTCCGGCCGTCATTTCTGCGGCGTGCGGCGCGGTGGATTTGGCGGAAAAAATGGTGGTTTTTAACACTGGTCATAATTTTAGTCGGTGTGTTTTTAATATTTGGTGGTTCCAAGACCAAGCAAGCACCACTGGCCACCCTGCCCATCAATCGTGGTGATATGCGTCAGGTTGTAACGGCAACTGGTGAAATTATGCCGGTCAACACTGTCAGTGTTGGTTCCCAGGTGTCTGGCACGATTGAAAAATTATACGTTGATTATAATTCCAAGGTAAAAAAGGGTGACGTTCTGTTGGAAATAGAACCGTCTGTATTACAGGCGTCCGTGGACGAGGCGAAGGCCGCCTTGGTCAGCGCGATATCACAACGCAACTATGCAAAGAGTGAATACCAGCGTAACAAGACCCTGTATAACGAGGGGTTTATTTCTCGCGCAGAAATGGAACAATCCCAGACCACATATGAACAGGCTGAACAGTCCGTCAATCGTATGCAATCGCAATATGACCGTGCGGTCACAAATCTGGGGTATGCGACAATTAAATCGCCGGTGGACGGGACTGTCATCTCACGCGAAGTGGACGTTGGTCAAACCGTTGCGGCATCATTCCAGACGCCTGATTTATTCAAGATTGCCGAAGACCTGTCCCAAATGCAGATTGAAACATCTGTATCCGAGGCGGACATTGGTGTCATCAAAGAAGGCCAGGCTGTAACATTTACAGTTGATGCATATCCAGACCAGACATTTGACGGGGTTGTGCGCCAGATTCGTCTGTCGCCGACAACAACATCAAATGTTGTTGTTTATACTGTTGTGATTGATGTTGATAATTCTGATCTGCGATTGATGCCGGGAATGACCGCATTTGTTACGATTGTTGTATCTGAAAAGAAAGATGTTTGGTCGGTTCAGAATGCAGCACTGATATTGCGAAAATTTGACGATATTATTGATAACGCGGGTGATGCAACACCAAGTGACCACGTGGCAATTTTGCGTGATGACAAGGTGTTATTAGTGCCGTATACCAAGGGGCTGGTGACTGCAACAGAAACAGAAATCATCTCGGACGAAATACAGGACGGCGACCGGATTGTTGTTGGACGCACAGGACAAAAAAATACTAACACAACCACTACCAGAATGCACGGTGGCCCCGGTGGCCCAATGTAGGTATAAAAAACGCACAGTAATGTGCGTTTTTTATTAGTTTGCCGCAAAAATCAGTGTATAATATTACCCCAAGGAAGCAGAATGAAAAAGACATCAGAAATCATTATATCTATGCAGAACATTTGCAAAAGTTTCCCAGTGGAATTGGGCGGCGTCCAACAGGTTTTATTTGATATAAACTTTGACGTGCACGCACACGAATTTGTCGCGATTATGGGGCCGTCTGGGTCTGGGAAATCCACATGTATGAATATTATCGGTGCGCTGGATACGCCAACGTCGGGGGTGTATGAATTATATGGTCGCGATATTACAAATATGACGGCCGATGAATTGGCGATTGTGCGAAATGAATATATCGGATTTGTATTCCAGCAATTTAATTTGCTGTCAAAGCGCACTGTGCTAGATAATGTAATGTTGCCACTAATGTATCGTGGACAGCCAATGTCAGAACGTGTGCGTCGTGCCCGTGAAATGTTGGCGCGTGTCGGATTGGAAAACTTTGAAACATACCTGCCGAACCAATTATCGGGTGGAATGAAACAACGTGTAGCAATAGCGCGTGCGTTGGCCGGAAATCCAAAACTGATTCTGGCAGATGAGCCGACAGGTGCCTTGGATAGTAAAATGGGGAATGAAATTTTGAAATTTTTCAAGGAATTAAACCAAGATTTGGGCATAACAATCGTTATGATTACGCACGAATTTGATATAGCGCGATATGCTGACCGTCTGATTCACATTCGTGACGGGCGTATAAATTACGATGGCAAAATACCCAAAAACGATGACAAGTTGTAATTTGAGGGTAAAAAATGACATTTAATGATATTTTCAAAGAATCGTGGCTGTCAATCAGTGGAAATAAAATTCGTTCGTTTTTGACCGTTTTAGGCATTGTTATTGGTGTTATGGCGGTGGTGATTATGGTCGCTGTTGGCGAAACCGTGCAAAAGCAAATCACAGATCAGTTTTCATCGTTGGGCACAGGCACGATTATCATCCGCGCTGGCGCAGCACAAACTGGTGGTGTGCGCAGCGGCAATCGCCAGACACTGACCATTGACGATGCAGAATATATTGCAAAATTGCCCGATGTTGCCGCAGTCAGTCCTGTGCAAATGTCCGGGGCCCAGGTTGTGTATGGAAATAAAAACTGGTCCACATCAATGACGGGTGTGTATCCTGGCTATACCACCGTTCAGAATATAGAGATGGAAAAAGGTGCGTTCTTTGACGATGCGGCGGTGCGCAATGCGTCAACATACGCCGTTATTGGGCCCACAACGGCCGAAGAATTGGGATTGCCGGACAATCCCGTGGGAACGGTAATCCGCGTCCAAAATACCCCCTTTGTTGTTATAGGCGTGACCAAGGCCAAGGGTGATTCTGCTATGGGCAGCCAAGACGATATGGTTTTGATTCCGATAACAACATTGAAAAAGCGTTTGTCGGGCAGTCGCTTTCCCAATGCTGTCCAAATGATTTCGCTGAAACTGTATTCAGATGCGGATAATTCACTGGTAATTGAACAAATCACGTCATTGTTACGTAATCGTCATAAATTAAAGGATTCTGACGTTGACGATTTCCAGATTATGGACATGAAACAGGTCATGGAAACCATGAATACGGTCACCGGTTATATGAAAATGCTGTTGATTGCGATTGCGGCGGTATCGTTACTGGTTGGGGCAATTGGAATTATGAATATGATGTTAGTGTCTGTTGCAGAGCGCACACGTGAAATCGGTATTCGCAAGGCAATTGGTGCGCGTGAACGCCAGATTATAATTCAATTCTTGTCTGAATCGATTCTGATTTCATTTATTGGCTCTATGGCCGGGCTGTTGTTGGGCGTCGGGTTGTCCCAAGGTGTCGGACGTCTGTGGTTGGGATATAATGTGCCCTTCTCGGTCTGGCCTGTTATTTTGTCTGTATCGGTTGCTGTAATTGTTGGATTGGCGTCTGGCGTTGTACCAGCATTAAAGGCTGCAAAACTGAACCCGATTGACAGTCTGCGATATGAATAAAAACGCCCCACCCGGGGCATTTTTATTAGAGAGCAGAGCGCAGAAGCAGAGAGCAATGAAAGCGTCCGCCGATGTCGGACAACTCTAATTACCTGGATCCTATGGTCAAGCCATAGGATGACAAAGACTGAATTATGGTTTTCATTTTATGAATATTGTTTATGTTTTGGTTGCGGTTTTATTCATAAGTGTCATTCTGGGGCTTGACCCCAGAATCCAGGTAATATAAATGTTGCGAGCGGCGCGAGCACAAACATTGCTCTCTGCGTTTTGCTCTCTATGTGGTGCGTTGCACATAAATACAACAGATAATCCCATTTTTTGCCGAATTTGCTCAATTTGAACACCGATTTTCATATGCGCCCCCAAAAAAGAAAACCACCAGAAAATCAGGTGGTTGGAGGATAGAAACTATAATAGAGTTTATAGCGCGTTTATTCAATATATTCACGGCCCTCCAACCCGATACTGGTTGGAGTTTTTTACATCCCTGCGGATGACTCTATATGGGGTTTCTATTCCCCACAGCGACAACACGTCACTGCAACGAGAATTATACAATTGTTTTGCTGAAAACACAAGTGGCCATTTGGCGGCAAAAAACAGGTGCGCCGGCGACGCACTATCTGTTATCTGTGCTCTAAAAAACGCGCCTGGGGCGCGTTTTTTATTTCTTGCCGGCTGGGGCGACAATGATTGATTTTGTGCGTTCATCTGGTTTTGACTTGGATTCCAGAACACCCGCGTCACCAATCAATTCCATAATACGTGCAAACAATTCTGGAACAGCGTCTTTGCCACGGGCCAAAACCTTTTTAGAACCGCGTGTCATAACAGCGATTTTGACCTTGTTGCCCTGCCCCAAGAATTCAAACACCTTTTTCATTTTGATATTCAGGTCATTTTCTTCGATAAACGGTTTGACCCAAACTTCCTTCATTTCGGTTGTTTTTTGATTCTTTTTTGCTTCGGATGCGCGCTTTTTTTGTTCATACTTGAATTTACCATAGTCCATAATTTTGACGATTGGTACCGCGCCATTGGCGTTGATTTCAACCAAATCCAGTCCTTCGTCTATTGCCATTTGCAATGCATTAGACGTTGGCATAATCCCCAGATTCTGGCCATTATTACTGATTACTTGGACGGTTTTTGCAAAAATCCGATTATTCATGCGCGGGCCCGTGTCCCGGCGATTATCACGGTTAAATGTTGGTCTAATTGTAGGCTCCTTTTATACTTATGCGGAAATTATTTACTATTTATCGGGACTTTTCAACAAATTTTGAATTTTTTGTAATGCGTCCCATGCTTCGCGTTTAGCAGTCGGTTTTAACAACAAGTAATTTGGGTGAAATATTGGCACACATTTTATGCCCATACTGCTGTTACATATCGTGCCATGGTCACGTGGCAGTGTTGCACCAGCTATATCGGTCGCCACCAGTGTCCCCAGTGTTAAAACAAGGCGCGGTGATAAAAAATCTAGCGCGCGCGTAACAAATGGTCGTGCTAATGCCAGTTCGTCCCCAGTTGGTGTGCGTCCCCCTGGTGTGCGCCAAAATAAAATCGGCACAATGGATACATTGTCGCGCGTCATACCAATTGCGCCAATCATTTTGTCTAATAATTCGCCCGCTGCACCCGACAAAATTCGCCCCGATGCGTCGTCGTCAGCACTGGGTATATCTGTGACTATGACCAGTCCGTTTGGTTTCGGTGCAATGTGTGGCAAAACAACGTTTGTTGCTGCTGCACGCAGCGGATGCCCAAATTCAGAAATCATACGTAACAACGCATCAATGTCGCCAGGGCGTGCCGCCATTGCACGTGCTGTATCTGCTGATATAGCGGTCGTTGGTGCGATTGGCGGTACCACCGACGTTGGTGTGCGCAGTGCAGAGATAGATTCTTGGGCTCTGCATACTGATGCACTGTCTGTTGATACATTATCGCCCGCCGCGCGCGCGGCCGCGGCAACCGCCGCACGTTGCGACATGGCGAACGGCATATCGGTCAGTTCCCAACGGACGCCTGCCAATGCGAGATCTTGCAATTCATTGCAATGCATTTTTTTATTTTCCTTGATTTTTCAAACATTTCATTATAGACTATACCACGAGCAACAGAAACTCAAGGGAGTATTTTCATGAAAATTAAAAACTTTGCTATGTTGGCTGGTGTTGCTGGTATGTTGGCTGCCTGCGGTGGTTCCAGCATCGTTGAACCTGCTGACTTGAATGATCAACGCGTATTCTTTGCGTTCAATTCTTCGGAAATTTCTGACGAAGCACGCGACAATCTGTTGGGCCAGTCATTGTATATGAAGAATCACGCAGACACCAAGGTCCAGATTGCTGGTAACTGCGACGAACGTGGTTCTACCGAATACAACTTGGCATTGGGTGCACGTCGTGCAAACGCAGCCAAGGCTGTTTTGGTCAAAGACGGTATTGATTCTAAACGTATCTCGACCATTTCTTATGGTAAAGAACGCCCATTGGTTCAAGGAACCGGCGAAAAGGTTTGGAAATTCAACCGTAACGCAACAACAACTGTTAAATAATAGTGTTGTAAAAAATATAAAAAACACCGGTAAATGCCGGTGTTTTTTGTCGCTTTTTTGACAGCCAGAAAATATTTAAAAAAAAGCCGGTATTTGCCGGCCTTTTTTTGATTTATTTTGTCAGTTTTTCAACCAATTCGTTCATCTGGATTCGTGTGGCAAAAGATAAAACAATTTGCCCTGCCCCACCCCGGCGTTCTTGCAATTTTACCGGAACGCCCAGGGCGACATGGATACGTGATTCAATATCACGCCGCGCCACGTCATCAATTGTTTTGTTGACATATGTGCGTCCACCGCTACGCCGTGTGCCCTGCTTTACGCGTGTGGCTGTTTCAGCAACCGATAAACCGTGTGCAACGATTTCGTTTGCCAATTCTTCAGGATTGTCAGAAACCGCGATTGTGCGCGCATGCGATGCAGAAATTGCGCCAGAACGCACCTTGGCCTTGACACTTTCAGGCAGACTGCCCAAACGCAGGCTGTTGCGTATATAACTGGCTGATTTACTAATCAGACGCGCCACATCGTCCAATGAATATTCACATTTGTCCATCAGGTTTTGGTATGCGATGGCCTCTTCTATTGGATTCAAGTTTTCGCGTTGGACATTTTCAATCAGGGCGGTTTCCATCGCGTCGTTATCTGTCATTTTCTTTATCAATGCCGGAATTTCGGCCAGTCCAGCCATTTTGCTGGCGCGATAGCGACGTTCACCTGCGACGATTTCATACATATATGGTCGTCCCGTCACCGCACGCAGAATTATCGGACTTAATACGCCCTTTTCTTTTATAGATGCCGCCAAATCTGCCAGGTCTGTTTCGTTAAATGTTTTGCGAGGCTGGTCTGGGTTTGCACCAATTTGAATCAGTGGAATATGCTTTACAATAACGCGACCGTCGGCACCGGTCAAAACCGATATGTTTGGAACATTTGTTCCCATTTCACTTTGCAAATCGGCCAAGCCGCGTCCCAGTCCGAATTTAGTTGCCATTTTGTTCCCCTTCCAGTTTTTGAATTATCTCGGTCGCGACGCGCAGATACGCCTGGGCACCAGGACAGTTAAAATCATAGAATAATGCCGGCTTGCCGAAACTTGGGGCCTCGGACATGCGGACATTACGTGGGACAACTGTCTTGAATACCTGGTCGCCAAACGCACGGCGAACATCGTCGTCAACAGCGCGTGTCACGCCATAGCGGCGGTCGTACATAGTCAGCAAAAATCCCAATACATTCAGTTTCGGATTTAATTTATCATGCACTGCACGAATCGTCATCATCAATTGCTGAACGCCTTCCAGTGAATAAAATTCGCACTGCATAGGGACAACAACATAGTCAGCCGCAGTCAGTGCGTTTATTGTTAAATAGCCCAGCGTTGGCGGACAATCCAGCAATATATAATCATAATATTCGGCAATCGGTGCCAACGCGTCGCGCAGCCGAAATTCGCGATTGTCCGCGTCCAGCAAGTCAATTTCTGCCCCGGCCAACGCCATACTGGACGGCATAATATGCAAATTCTTCACTGCTGTTGTCAAAATATTGTCGGCAGCCAATGCTGTTCCCATTATAACGCCATACACACTTTCTGGATGTGCACTGCGCACAAAGCCCAGGCCTGTGCCGGCATTTCCTTGGGGGTCCAGGTCAATCAGCAATACGCGCTTTTCTATCGCTGCCAGCGATGCGCCAATGTTTATCGCGGTTGTGGTTTTGCCCACACCGCCCTTTTGATTTGCAAATGCAATTATTGTTGTCATTCTTCCTTGTCCATATTGTTTATAACCTAACCTTATAAAATACAGTCGAATCGGTCAAGTTTTTTATATTTGTAAAACAAAAAAGTTACTGGTATCAATGAAATATGTTTTGTTTCACATGAAATAGTAGTTGTTTGTAAGTGTTTTTTTTGTTTGTGATTGTAAGGTATGGGGTGAAGATACACTCTTTTTTTGTGGTGCTGCTATGAACAATATAATTGTTTGAGTCGCTGCGCGGCCGGTCAAATTTGGCTTTTGTGCAAAATATAAAAACACACTTGTATCAGTGTGTTATGCTTTATTTCATATGAAATTACCGGTGTTTTTCGATTGTAATTATGAATCCGTCGCCGGTCTTTGATGGCGTTAATGTATAGTCGAAGTCATATTTTTGTTTTGCGACGGCGATTTCAGATTCAATGTCCCGGCCTTTTAATAAAAAAAGCCGGCATTTTTTATGCGAAACATAACCCAAAATTTTAACCAGTGGTGCAAAAGCGCGTGCTGTGAATACTAAATTGCCGGTGTTTGCCGGTAATTTTTTAACAAAATCTTCGACCCGGCCGTGAAATATTGTTAAATTTGGTAAATCCAACCGTGTTTTTAATTCGTTCAAGAAGGCGGCCTTTTTACCAATTGATTCAATGCATGTTACGTTCCACCCCAGTATTGCCAAAACAACGCCCGGAAAACCGGCCCCACTGCCCATGTCGGCGATTCGCACGTCGCGCGGCAAAACGTCGGCCAGTTGTGCCGAATCAGCAAAGTGCCGCACGTCAATATCGGTCAGCGTGCTGGGGGCAATCAAGTTCATCTTTTTTGACCATTCGCGCAGCGTTGTGGCATACTCTTGAAATTTGACATTATTGTTCATAAGCGTTATTCTAACACAGTTATGAGAAAAATAGAAAGTTTATTTATTGGGGGGGCAATGCTGGCGGCGGTTGTTGGTACCGGTGTTGCAATTTGGAATCATTCGTCACGGGACAAAAATGCGGCAGTTTATCATTTTCCGATGACAAAATACGGTGCGTTTTTGGCGGCTCAGCATGCGGTTTATACCAACGATTTTGACGCGGCCGCGATATTTTCTGACCAGTTACAAGATGTTGATTTTGCGACCGTACGTTCGGTGCGTTATCTGTCTGAATTTTTGGGTGGAAAATTGCCAGCGGACAGTGCAGATTTAAAAGGCGATAAAACTGCCCCAGCGCGTATAATATATGACGCGTATCTGATTACAAATGATAAATGGGACGCAGTGTATAAAAATCATCGCAAGGACGAATCAGCCTTGGCCGCGCCGCTGCGCATATGGTCATCGGTTGCGACCGGCCGCAAATCAGACGCGTTGAAATTTATCAAAAAATTACCGACAAACGATTCATGGAAATCATTTGTTCGGGGGCAAATTTATGCCGAAACAGGTGATGTCGACGCGGCGGCGACTGAATTTGCGTCAGTGCGACCCGATTTTATGAATATAAACGATTATATGTATATCATGGCGTTTTATCAGCATAATAATATGACCGCGGCGGCCGAAAAATTGCGGGGTGAATTTACCGCGCGTCCGGGCGGAATGTATATGCTTGATTATGATACATTGCCGACATGGGATACTTTTGCCGGCTATAAAAACGCATTGGCGTTCAGTTTGGTTCAAAATGTTTCGCATACCCAGATAATGATGTATTCTGATTTGTCGTTGTTATTGTTGCGCTTTGCCCAGATTACTGGGCCAAATTTCGGTTCAGACAATGATGCAATGAATTATTATTTGGGCCAGTTTTTCTTTAATAATTCTGGCGATTATAATGCATATTTTTCGCGGATAAAGCCAACCAGTCCGTTTTATTTGTTTGGTGTCCTGCGCGTGGCAGAACGTAGTGGCAACGTTCATGAGTTGCGCACGGCCGTGCGGCAAAATCCGTTGTTCGTGCCAGCAACTGACAAACTGGTTGCGTATTATGTTCAAAATGGCAAGCGTCGTGCCGCGCTGCGCGTGGTGAATAATGCGTTGGATAATTCAAACTTGACGTCAGGCGGACGGGCTTTCTTTTTAAAGACGCGTGCGCACATCTATTATGTATTTGGTGATTTAGACGCGGCGGCGCATGATATAAAGTCAGCGTCAAGCGCATTGCCGATTGATGGTGATATATTGGCGTTACAGGCCAAGATTTGGGCGGCCCAAAATCGTGAAATTGAAAATGCATATGAATATGCAATGACGTTGGTTCGTAAAAATCCAACTGATATAATTGCATGGGATACGCTGGGTGTTGTTGTCGCTGTGCGCGAAGGTGCACCTGCCGGCATTGAAATATTATCCCGCGTGGGCGAGGTGTCGGTAAAATGTTCTGCGTTATTTATGCATCTGGGGGACATGTATGTGGAAACAGGCGAATACGATATGGCCCGTGACGCATATATGCGTGCAATTGATTTATCATATGATGGATTGGTCAGTGTCCCCGCAATAAACAAAAAGTTAAGGATGTTAAAATGAAAGTTGGTGTTATCGGCGCTGGTGCGTGGGGGACGGCGTTGGCAATAGTTTCTGCACGTGGTGGCGCAGACGTTATTTTGTGGTCATATGATGGCGCGGTCAAAGAATTTGACGGTGTCGTAATGCCAGCAAATTTAATAGTATCGCGCCAAATGTCTGACATGGGTGATATGGACGCATGGCTGGTTGTAACGCCAGCGGCATTTTTCCGTGAAACTATGCGTGGGGCTGCGGCGTTTTATCGCGGTCAACCGGTGATTGTTTGTACCAAGGGGGCAGAGCCTGCAACCGGTGATTTTATGTCTGAAATTATCGCCGGTATGATACCTGCGTGCAAAGATTATGCCGTTTTGTCTGGGCCGCAATTTGCGGCCGAGGTTGCACGTGGCGTTCCAACAGGTTCAACACTGGCGGCGCGTACAGACCGGGCATTGGAAACGGGCATGGCGATTTTAAACCAGTTATACATTGCCCCAAGTCGTGACGTCATTGGAACAGAAATGTGTGGTATTGGCAAGAATGCAGTTGCATTGATTTGTGGATATAATTCGATTGCGGCGTCTGGCGAAAACGAACGTGCAATGATATTTACCCGTGCTTGGGGTGAAGTTATGCAAATCGGTCTGGCGTCTGGGGCGCAAATGCAAACGTTTTTGGACCTGTGTGGGATTGGGGATTTGTTTCTGTCGGCGACGTCAAAAACCAGTCGGAATTTTTCGGGTGGAATGTCAATTGCACGTGGCGAAGAATTGGTTGGCACTGTCGAGGGGATTTTTGCTTTGGCGGGGTTGATACGTCGTGCGTCGCATCTGGGGGTGGATACACCTACATTGACCACGATGTGGTCCAAGATGGGATTGGATAAACAAGATAAAAAACACCGGTAAATACCGGTATTTTTTACTTATTTTCAAAGAATTCAGCAATAGACATATTTGTTGCATGTAATATTTGCCACATGCGATAAACAGATATGCGATTTTTACCGCTTTCGTATTTTTGTATTTGTTGTGGACTAACGCCGATACGACGAGCCAATTCGGCCTGGGTCAGGTTAGAGCGTGTGCGTGCGTGACACAAGAAATCGCCCAAGGCATAGTTAAAGGTTTGTTCTTCTGGCATGTTGCCCCCCTTGTGTGTATTTTTGGCAAAAAACCACCGAATATATTTCAGGTGGTTGGAGGATAAGAGCTATTCTCGTCGAAATAGTGTGCTTATTCAATATATTCACAGCCCTCCAACCCCAGTGGTTGGAGTATTTATCGTCCCTGCGGACGCGACAAGATACGGGCTCTTATTCCCAATGATGACATACGGTCATCACACTGCGTATTATATACTGGGGCCGGCTAAAAAATCAAGAAAACATTACGCATACGCGTCTGCTTAATTCTTTACAACCACAAATTTTTTTTGTATTGTGAGTTTTATAAAAACACAGGATGTAAAATGGACGAAAAAAAACTGTCATTCGAAGAAGCGTATAATCAATTGACTGAATTGGTAAAAAAAATGGAATCTGGCCAATTGCCCTTGGCGGATTCGGTTGCTGCGTATGAACAGGGTATCAAGTTAAAAGCATATTGCGAACAACTGCTGAAAGAGGCAGAGTTAAAAATCGAAACGTTAAAGGTCGGCGCGTAAATAAACGGATATAGTCGTGGCGGAAAAATCAAAATTGACCCCTGTTATGCAGCAATACGTGGATATGAAATCTGAAAATCCTGACGCATTGTTGATGTTTCGATTAGGGGATTTTTATGAATCTTTTTTCGAAGATGCAAAAACAATCAGCCAGAATTTGGGGCTGGTTCTAACGGCGCGTGGCACCGATGGCGCGGGCGAAAATATCCCAATGTGTGGGATTCCATGGCATGCGGCGGATAACTATTTCGGTCGCTTGGTGCGCGCCGGGTTCAAGGTTGCGCTGGTCGAACAGATGGAAACGCCCGCCCAGGCCAAGGCCCGCGGTCATAAATATATTGAACGACGCGTGATTCGCGTGCTGACCCCGGGGACATTGACCGATGAAAATTTGCTGACACCAAAAAATTCAAATTTCTTGGTTGCGGTGACCGTGGCCGCAGATGCGTTTGATATTGCCGGGTGCGATATTTCAACGGGTGAATTCTTTGTCGGTCGCACGGCAGATATACTGGACGATTTGGTGCGTATCCGCCCAGCCGAGGTTATTTGCCCCGAATCCATTGCGGAAAACCCGACAATTTTACATCTGCGTGATGTATTCAAAACAACCCCTGTGTATGAAAAGTTATATCATCGTGCCGATATTGAGCAGATTGTATCACGTGTGTTTGGGGGCGCGGTTGGTGGTGATACGGTTGCCACATCGGCCATAGAAATATTGGCCGGATATTTATTTAATACCCAGCGTGATGCGTCGGTCACATTTCGCGCGCCGTATGTGTATAAATCTGGGGCGCAATTGCTGATTGATTCGGCCACCTGGCGCAGTTTGGAAATTGACGCGCCAATCGCCGATGGTGGGGCGTGTTTGATTGATGTTCTGGATAATACCAAGACAGCCGCCGGTGCGCGCAAGTTGCGTGGATATATGCGCACACTGTCGGGTGACGTGGCCGAAATTCGCCGCCGCCAGGAACATATTGCGCACATGCTGTTAAATGCCGATGTTATGGGTGCGGTTGCGGGTGCACTGACATCGGTGCCCGATGTTGGACGCAGTTTGACACGCCTGTTGTCTGGTCGTGGCACACCACGCGATATGCGCCATGTTGCAGATTTCTTGGTTGAATTGCCGAATTTCAAAATGATGGGGCCGCGCCTGGATGCAGATTTGGCATCGCGCTTTGCGGCGATAAATACGCATGATGAATTGGCACTGCAATTACGGCGCAGTTTGGCTGACGAATTGCCGACATTTTTCCGTGATGGCGGCGTTATTCGTGATGGTTTTGACGCGTCGCTGGATCATATGCGGGGACTGTCCCATGGTGCCAAGGAAACGATTGCGGGCCTCCAGGCGGAATATGCCGCACGCACCGGCGTTCACACACTGAAAATCAAATACAATAATATCCTGGGGTATTTTATAGAGGTTCCGTCCGCCCGCGCAGACAGCCTGATGGCACCAGAGTCTGGTTTTATCCATCGCCAGACATTGGCGGGCAATATGCGATTTACAACCGCGCAATTGATTGATTTAGACAACGACGTGCGCAGTGCCGCGGAAAAGGCCGCGGGGATAGAGGCAGACGTTATCGCCCGTATGATTGACGCAATTCGTTCAATTTCTGATGATTTGTTATCGGTCGCAGATTTGTTGGCAGACCTGGACGTTTGGTATTCATTGGCGACCGTTGCGCATAATTATTCATGGGTGCGCCCAAATGTTACCGATGATGACGCATTTGACGTTGTAGGCGGTCGTCATCCAGTGATAGAGTGGGCACTGCGTTCGCGCGGGGATAATTTTGTTAAAAACGATTGTAATTTAAATGCACAACCGATTGCACTGTTGACGGGGCCCAATATGGCGGGTAAATCGACATACCTGCGCCAGAACGCGTTGATTGTCGTGCTGTCGCATTTGGGTTCGTTTGTGCCGGCGACGTCGGCCACAATCGGGATATGCGACCAGTTGTTCAGTCGCGTTGGCGCATCTGATAACCTGGCAGCAGGTCAATCAACATTTATGGTCGAAATGAGCGAAACAGCAAATATTCTGCGTCGGGCCACATCGCGTTCATTTATTATTTTCGATGAAATAGGGCGGGGAACTGCAACATATGACGGTATGGCCATTGCTCAGGCGGTGTTGGAATACCTGAATAATTTGTCGCCACGAACATTGTTTGCAACGCACTATCACGAATTGACTGCATTGGCAGGGACGGCCCCCGGCAAACTGCATAACGTGCGGTGTTTGACCATTGATGTGCGTGAACATAACAATGAAATCGTGTTTATGCACAAAATTATTGCTGGCGTTGCGAATCGCTCGTATGGTATACATGTGGCGCGCATGGCTGGAATGCCGGCATCGGTTGTGTCGCGTGCGGAATCTGTTCTGGCAGGATTAGAATCTGGAACGCCTGCTGTATCGGTCAGCATGTCCGATAATGTAATGTCAGCGATGCAAAATGTCGCGACACCTAAACGGCCTCGGAACTGCGTGTCAGAGGATACGTCACGCGCACAGTCACAATTATCGTTATTCGGAGAGTAGAGCAGGGAGTGGATAACACAACACACAAACTATCCACAAAAGGACGATAAGATGAAATTAAAGGCAAAAATTGTATTAAAAACCCCATATTATATGCCGTCACGCATGGAATTTTATAACTCGCTGGAACTGACCGACTATCTGCGCCAGATGGAATCATTTTTTATGCGTTCACACAAGAATACACATTTGCGTGTAGGTCAGCCGGAATTTCAGTTGGGTTTTTGTGCTGAAACGATTGCTGGTGGTGTGCACAAAGATTCTGCGGTTACGTGGGGACCGCGATTCCTGGTTGCGTGTCGTGTGCGCCCAGATGGCAAACGTTTGATTGCAACGACCCCGACGGATTGTGCAGAACAAAATGGTAATATTGTTGGTCGCACTTGGGGGGATACCAGGATTTCTCAACATGCGTTTGACGCGATTCTGGATTGTGAAAATATGCAACAACTGTGGCCACCGCGACGTGATAACGCCAAAACAGAACTAGTTCGTTTTTTTACCAAATTCGCACGATTTAAATCAAATTTACGGATTGCGTCACGTGGATAATTCTGGGTGGGTATTTTTGGATAAGTCGTCCGGTCTATTCAGTCGTACCGCAGGTGCGCGTGTGGCGCGTATGTTTGATGTGCGAACAGTTGGTCATATTGGGACATTGGACCCAATGGCAACAGGTGTGTTGCCAATTGCGCTGGGCACGGCGACAAAAATGATACCGTTTATTGAAGAAATTGGCCCCAGCGATAAAGAATATCTGTTTTCCATGCAATTCGGGTTTCAAACAGATACATTGGATATTACGGGGCGTATTGTTCGGCAAGACGATTTTGTCCCAGAATTAGATTCGGTCCTGGCGGTGTTGCCGAGTTTTGTTGGAAAAATTTCTCAAATACCCCCGGTGTTCAGTGCGGTGCACGTATCGGGCCGGCGCGCATATGAATTGGCGCGTATGGGACGCGATGTTACGCCCGCCGCGCGAACAGTTGAAATTTCTGCTCTGGAATTTATGGGGCGCCGCGATGCGTCATGGCAATTCCGCACGGTGTGCAGTCGTGGAACATACGTCCGCGCCCTGGCGCGGGATATTGCGGCGGCGGTCGGTGCCATCGCCACGGTTGATATGATACGTCGCACGCGGTCGGGCGTGTTCACGTTAAAAAATGCGGTAAAACTTGATTTTCTGGAAAATCTGGTCAATAATGGTGGCGATTTCAGAAAATATCTGAATCCAGTGGATTTTGGACTGGGGGACATTCCGGTTCTAAATCTGGACAATAAATCGGCCACGCGGTATCGCAATGGTGGGTTTATTCAAACGGGTGGGGACGATGGTCTGCGTCGTGTGTATTCTGGTGATGTGTTCATTGGAATTGGTGCGGTTGCAGACGGCGTGTTGCGCCCAAAGCGAACAATTTAAAATACAAAGGAAAATGTAATGTCCATTACAAAAGAAAAAAAGTCTGAACTGATAAACGCATTTAAAACAACAGAAAAAGACAACGGTGGTTCGGCTGCGTCCCAGGTTGCTGTTTTGACAGAACGTATTCGCAATTTGACCGAACATATGAAGGCTAATCACAAAGATCAACATTCAAAACGTGGTCTGTTGTTGATGGTGAACCGTCGCAAGAAACTGTTGGCGTATATCAAAAAGAACAGCGTTTCTGAATACGAAGAACTGATTAAAAAATTGGGTCTGCGTAAATAATAAATCCGGGCGTTGCCCGGTTTTTTATTGCTTTTTTGTTGTATTCATAGGAATATGTCCAAAACAAAAATATATGGTGGGTTCAATGTTTATAAAAACTTTTGCAACAAATCTTTTGTGCGGTTTCATTCCAAGTAAATCTGTGCGGCATCGTATTCGTGTGCGTGCGCATTTTGATATCAAATCGTATGTTGATTTTGCGGTGCGTGACGCTGGCCTGGTGCGACCAACTGTTCGCACATACCAGGGACACAACGGTATGAAAAAGATAATCGTTGTTTTGAATAATACAGTTGCGTATAAATTCCCGTTGGTTGCCGCCCGTGCAGACAGTCCGCGTCGCGAAAAAATGTTCGCAGATGCATTTCGGAACGTGTCACCGGTGCGTTTGCCAAAAATGGAATTGTTGCAATTTCGCGGAATGGATGTGCTGAAATACGAATTCATCACGGGCGAAACACTGGGAACAATGCGCCCGCGCGATGTTCGGCGTCACGCAGATAAAATTGCATCACAGTTGGCGGCATTTATTTACCAGATTGGCACGTCTGACCCGGCGGAATTAAAATCGTTAAAGCCCCGTGGGGCAAAGCCCAGTTTTATGTATGGTTGGTATCATGGGGATATTGGGGGTAATTTTATTGTGAACCCAAAAACGGGCGATATTGTTGCGTTTATTGACTGGGAAACAGCGGAATTTTGTGATTGGACGAACGACATAGTAGCGGCGTATCGCTTTATGTCAAAGCGCGGATTTGGCGACGTTATGATGCGGGCAGTTTTGGAATATGGTCACCTGTACGCAGCAGGGCAGGTCAAAAAAGGTAAATGAAAATATTTGCATCAAAGCAAATATCATTTATAATCAGTCGGTGCGAATGGGGAAATTGTTCTTTTTTGTGCTTTTGCCAGAGTGCAAAAACGAATAATTTTTCTTCGCATCTAACGAAACATAAAATGGAGAAAAAATAATGTTGTTTGGTTTATTTGATAAAGGTGAAAAAACGCATTTGAACAATCCTGTTGTGGTCGAAGTCCCATACGGTGATGAAACATTGCGTCTGGAAACGGGACGTATGGCGAAACAGGCCAACGGTGCAGTATTGGCAACAATGGGTGGCACAATGGTCTTGGCAACTGTTTGTGCAGAAAAGACGGCAGTCGAAGGCCAGGATTTCTTTCCGCTTACCGTTGATTACCAGGAAAAGTTTGCGTCTGCTGGTCGTATCCCGGGGTCGCGTGACCGCCGCGAAGGCAAGGCATCAACCGCCGAAACATTGACCGCACGTTTGATTGACCGCCCAATTCGTCCGTTGTTCCCAGAAACATTCAAGAACAAGGTTCAGATTATCGCACAGACGTTCTCATACGATAAAAAGAACCAGCCGGATATTTTGGCGATGATTGCGTCGTCTGCGGCGTTGGCATTGTCTGGCGTTCCGTTCGCAGGCCCGATTGGTGCGGCACGTGTTGGATATATGGACGGCAAATACATCTTGAACCCGTCAAAAAAAGTTACCGAAGATTCTGAAATGGACTTGGTCGTTGCTGCAACCAAAGACGGCGTTTTGATGGTTGAATCTGAAATCGGCGAATTAGATGAAAAAACAACACTGGGCGCGGTTAAATTTGGTTTTGATGCGCAACAGGTTGTGATTCAGGCAATCAACGAATTGACCGAAAAATGCGGCAAGCAGCGTTGGGCAACCCCAGAAAAATCGGCTGAATATATTGCGATGGAATCTGATTTTGAACGCTTTGCCGGCGATATTGAAAGTGCATTGCAGATAAAGGAAAAATTAGTTCGCTTGGACACATTGGCGAATATTCACGCCGCGGCCAAGGCACGTATCCCAGAATTGTTCCCAGAAACAACAACTGCGACATCTACGCTGGAATCGTTTGCCGATGAAATTGTTGAAAATATTACAGCACGCATTATGCGCGGTAATATCTTGGCCGGCAAACCACGTATTGACGGTCGTGATACAAAAACTGTGCGTCCGATTGAAATTGAATTGGGCGTATTGCCACGCGCACACGGTTCAGCCCTGTTCACACGTGGCGAAACCCAGGCGTTGGTATCGTTGACACTGGGGGGCGGCAAAGACGCATTGCCATTGGAATCATTGGACGGTGCCGAAGAACGCGATTTTATCCTGAACTATAATTTCCCAGGTTATTCCGTGGGCGAGGCCAAGGGTCTGAAATCCCCAGGTCGTCGTGAATTAGGTCACGGTAATTTGGCGTGGCGTGCGTTGCATCCAATGGTGCCAAGCCGTGAAAAATTTGACTATGTTATCCGCATTGTGTCAGACATTTTGGAATCAAATGGTTCATCGTCAATGGCGACAACGTGTGGTGCAACATTGGCAATGATGGACGGTGGCGTGCCATTGACACGTCCGGTCGCAGGTATCGCCATGGGTCTGATTAAAGAGGGCGATGATTACGCAATCTTGACCGATATTTTGGGTGACGAAGACCACTTGGGCGATATGGATTTCAAGGTAACAGGAACTGACCAGGGTATCACTGCGTTGCAGATGGATATTAAAATCACATCTATCACATTTGAAATTATGGAACGCGCATTGGCCCAGGCAAAAGATGGTCGTATGCACATCTTGGGCAAAATTGAAAAGGCAATCAAGGCACCACGTAATCACGTGTCTGAATATGCGCCCCAGGCATACACTATGAAAATCAATCCGGACAAGGTTCGTGATGTTATCGGCAAGGGTGGTTGCGTTATCCAGGGGTTGACCCGTGAAACCAATACTCAAATTGATTTGGCCGATGATGGAACGATTAAAATTATGGCAACGTCCAAGGACGACGCAGACAATGCAATCGCCCGTATCAAGGACATTGTTGCAGAACCAGAAGTCGGTATGATTTACCAGGGCGTCGTATCTGGAATCAAAGATTTTGGTCTGTTTGTGAAAATCTTGAACGGATTTGAATCAATGGTTCATATTTCTGAAATCACGGGCGAACGCATTGCCAAGATTGAAGATACCAAGATTCACGAAGGTGACAAGGTTTACGTCCGTTATCTGGGTGCCGACAAACGTGGCAAAACACGTATGTCTATGGTTGGTATTGACCAGAAAACAGGTCGCGAAATCGCAGACTAAGTAAAAATGGGGTATGCGCCCCGTCTGGGGCGCATGTTTTATTGTATGGGGGTATCTCTTATGGATATGGAAAGTTTAATGGCCCAGGCCGCCGAATTACAGAACAAGGTGTCCGCGGCCCAGGAAAAGTTGGCATCAATGCACGTGTCTGGAATTGCAGATGATGGCGCGTGCGTAATCACGATGTCTGGTAAATATGATTTGGTTGAAATAACAATTCGCCCAGACGTATTGGCGCGCGGCGCAGACGCGGTCGCGGCGTTGGTTTCGGCGGCATATAACGACGCCAAGGCCAAGGCAGACGCATTGATTGACGATGTTATGGGCGCGGCAACCGCCGGTGTCCCAATGCCGTAAAAAATAAAAACTGGACAAACGGCAAAAAATCAATTATGATTTGCCGGCTTTGGATGTTTAGCTCAGTTGATTAGAGCATCTCGTTTAC
>OQWM01000524.1_pt1 | contig 24587 bp, 22 predicted proteins | sample 1691531 | NCBI WGS metagenome assembly OQWM01 (sample SAMN03418257, study PRJEB22391) | human gut metagenome | biome: human-gut; feature: organic feature; material: feces | host: Homo sapiens | place: Tanzania | collected 2013-01
GTTGTCTGCAACATATAATTAATTTTCTTCTATATGACCCACAGCGAGCGATAGATGCAGGGACTGCATATTATGCCGACAAGCGTCTCTCGGAAGAAATGCCGCTGTTCAAGGTGGGTGATAGATATATTTGCCCCATCACTAAATTTCTGATAGAAGCATTGTATTATCGGCTGTCGGCAGAATTGCAAAGGAAGGTAAGCAAATATAATGAAAGGAAAGGCGAGGCATTTGAGACCAAGGTGTTGGACGTCTTCCAGCGATTCTTTCCGAGCAAAACGCGTTTTTATTCGAGTTATACGATAGATAGAGTATGCGAGAATGATTTGTTAATCAAGTTTGGCACCACCTGGATTGTTGTGGAATGCAAAAATTGTGGTTTCCGTGCCCCCTTCAGGGATGCTGAGCGGGGCTATGAGCGCATAAAAACAGACTTTGCCAAGGCAGTCCAATACGGCTATGACCAATGTAAACGTATAGAAAATGCTCTCTGTAGTGGCAACGCTGTTAATCTATATGATGCAAAGCATAATGGCAAACTATTGTATCATGTCGCACCCCATGAGATAGGTGACGTGTGGTCTGTGGTTGTGACAGATTACGACTATGGACCTATCCAAACGGATTTGTCTCAGTTGCTCAACAAGCAGCCTGACGACCTATACCCCTTGTCTATATGTGTCGATGATTTGGAAATAATTTTGATTCTAATGAAACGGTTGTGGAAAGGTGTCGCTCCACATCGATTCGTCGAATATCTTGATTATCGAGAACGCTATCAGGAGCATGTAAAATGTTTTGATGAATTGGAACTTGCGGGCCTTTATCTTTGTGATAGAGACCAATTCAAGAAGTTTGCAGATGTTGACTCTACGGTCATTACTACTCCCGAGATGGGTGAGATTTTTGATGCTTACTATCGTGTAGGCTTCGGTTTTCCTAATGAACTAAATTACGAGGACAAACGTCATCATCGACTACCGGAGTATTCTAAAACGTTTGTAATGGATGATCTGGCTGAACTGCGTCAGGAGTATGGCGTCAATGCCAAGGATAATCATTAGCGTGTTTTTCATATCCATCTGTCATCTTATCTTGTTAGTGATATATAAGTGGTATTTTTCATGTAGAGTTTCATAGACAGACGTTTTACTAATAGGTTATTTGCTCTATAATAAGCTCTTACAAATGTCAGTCTTTTACTATTTTTTCTTGCGTTCTGATGCGTCCGCATTGCATCCTGGCATTATTTGTCTACAGTTATAATCTTCTTGCAGAATAGTCCTCTTTGATATTCTTCCGTAGACTCTTATCTATATCAACGTAATGCATTGTACTCATAGTAATATCTCTCCATTAACAGTTTTGGAGGGAATTATTGCATATGCATGAAATAGCGCAATACGCAAAGCGCAAGGACTCTTTAATAGTGGGATAATCTTTTGTTTGAAACGTTCAACAATATAATAATCAGTGGAAAAACTTTAATTAATTTCTATTATGGAAAGGAAAACTATTTACTTGTGCCTTGCCCACATGAGTGAGGTTGGTTTGGAACAGAAATATGTGAAGGAGGCATTTGATACCAACTGGGTGGTGCCGATGGGGCCTAATGTAAATGCGTTTGAGAAAGATTTGGAGGCTTTTGCCAATAGTAAGAGCGATGGCTCTGAGGCTCTTGATCGCAAGGTGGTGTGCCTCTCAGCTGGTACGGCCGCGGTACACCTGGCGCTGATAGGCTGTGGGGTAAAGGCCGGCGACGAGGTGCTGGTGCAGAGCTTTACCTTCTGCGCTTCTTCGCATCCGATTACTTATCTGGGTGCCAAGCCTGTGTTTGTGGGTTCTGAAGACGAGACCTGGAACATGGACCCTGCGCTGCTCGAGAAAGCTATTCTCGATCGCAAAGAGAAAACGGGCAAGCTGCCTAAGGCTATTGTGCCGGTGGCTCTCTATGGCATGCCTTACCGCATCGATGAGATTATGGCAATTGCAGACAAGTATGGAATCCCCATGGTAGAGGATGCGGCCGAGGGTATGGGCTCTCGTTTCGATGGTCAGGTGCTTGGTACGTTTGGCAAGTATGGTGTCCTGTCATTCAATGGCAACAAGATGATTACCACTTCGGGTGGTGGCGCGCTTATCTGTCGCAATGCGGAGGATGCCAACGAGGTGATGTGGTATGCAACTCAAGCCCGTGACGCTTACCCCTATTATCAGCACACCGCTATCGGCTACAACTATCGTATGTCGAACGTATGTGCTGGTATCGGTCGCGGTCAGATGACGGTGGTCAATGACCATATAGCTCACCACAAGCATGTACAGTCGCTCTATGAGGAACTGCTCAAGGATGTAAGGGGCGTACATATCCACAAGCAGCCTGCTGACAAACGCTATGATGCCAACTTCTGGCTTTGCGCTGCAACTTTGGATGCAGATGTGAAGATACAAGGACAGGAGAATGCCTACAAAGAGGTTATCAAGACTGCCGTAGGTGGCGCTGCCGGTGTCATCCACGCCGTAGACTCGGCAGTGACAGATTGCCAGCCCAATGAGAATGTAGAAGCGCTGCGTGTATTCATGCTCGCCAAGAAGGTGGAGTGTCGTCCTGTATGGAAGCCTATGCACAAGCAGCCTGTCTATGCCGATGCGCCTGTATATACAAATGGCGTGGAGGAGGAACTCTTCAAGGTGGGATTCTGCCTGCCCGCTGGCCCTTATGTCACCGACGACGATGTGCATTACATCGTGGAGTGCATCAAGGAGGCTATTGTTGGCTAAGGTGTGTATTATAATAAGGTGGGCGGCGATGCTTTCGTCGCCCTTTTGAAGAATAATGAAAAAGTTGGTTTGGGCCATCTTCGCTTTCTGCAGGTTTCTTCTGATTCCGCGGCGAGCGAACAGATTGCCCAACGATTGAAGAACATGGAGATAGACAAAGACTTGTTGAGCCATCTCGTTGACATGGCCAAGGTTAGTCCGCGTCTGCGCCATAGCCATGACTTGCGTACCTCTCTTGCGGATAATAGTCAGCGGCTGCTTTATGCCTTGCTGCCAGGCACCGATGTACCTATTCATCGCCATCCGCAGAGTACGGAGACGGTGATGGTGTTGTGTGGCAAGTTGGTTGAGGTCATCTATGATGATGGTGGGCGCGAGGTGGAGCGCATCAGTCTTGACCCTCAAGCGGGTAAGTATGGATGTGTGGTGCCGAAGGGTGCTTGGCATACGGTGGAGGTGCTTGAGCCGTCGGTCATCTTTGAAGCCAAAGACGGTGGATATGGCGTTGATGGTAGCGAGGTGTGGAGTGGGGTGAAGGACAAAACGCCTTTCTCCAACTGCCTCGGCGACCTGAAGAAGAACGTAGAATATCTTATCGGCATGGAACGACAGCAGGGCGCTGTGGATGTGTCGCCTGAGTATATCGCCCGCGTGCTGAATGTGCCTGTGGAGGATGTCAGACGGGTGATGGAGGAGATGTCGTAGGCCGTTTCGGTTCTTTGTCTGCGGTGGAGATGCTGTTATAGCAGTCCGCATAGGGGATATGTGGCTATAGGAGAAATGCTGCAGCGATACTATGCAGAAGGCGGATGTGCAAGATGGTGAGTCTTGGGCATCCGCCTTCAGCGTTTGTCAGGGAATGAGTGGGTTGATAGTGACATTATACGAATTTTATATGGGAAATATATCCTCCATTTCGGAAGATTGATGGTAACGCCTTCGGCTAATCGCAACTCCTACAGAGTTGCTAAGGTGGTGAGGGGTGTACCCAGGGTAGAGGCGCTGCGCACCTCAACCCTGGGCTGGGAAATCGCAACTCCTACAGAGTTGCCTTCGGGGGCGTATTGGCTCATATAATCTCTACTCATAGGAAGGATGGAGATGTGCAATGGCCTAAACTCTGGGCTGGGACAACGGTAGGACTGGGAAAACGCAACTCCATTAGATTTCCGCTATGCGCAGTGACCTTCGGTTTAGAATTGCCTTTGGGTACGTAAAGTGGAGCTGTCTGTTAACGTGAATAGAAAACTTGTGATTGTCTTTGGGATAAAATGGTGGGAGATGGACTTTGGACTGGTTTGGCGGCTTGATTTGGTGATTGCGTGGTCGGAATTGGTGATTTCGTGCTTAGAAATGTCCGTTTCAGGATTTGAAATCAAGATGGATGTGGTTGCGGGTAAAGATGGATGAGGTGGGGGAAAGGGTATGTGTGATGCCGTTTTGCGTAATCTGAGTGACATATTGAGCGACTGCCAGAAATGTCTCTGCCACTGTTGCCGATGCCTATTTGGTAGCTACTACTGCTGCTGCGAAGAATATGACACTGGTAACGTATGAGAAATCAAACCCAAACAGCAAAGCCCGTGTCTTGATTCCAGATGCCTGTGAAGCGGTTGGCGCCAATTATTGTGATTTGAACGCGGTGCTGCGCGGTATGGGAGTCGTGATATGATAATCTGCATAAAATGGATTCGAGCGTTATAAGTGTTAAAACACAACTTATAACGCTCGAATCGTTTCTGTACATAAGAGATGTGGGCTCTCTTCAATCTTTACAGATTTACCAATACTGTCAATATAGTGTAGAATATGGCGAGCGGGGTGGTGGTTACTTCGCCGTGATGTGGAAACAGCCTTGGTGGACTTCGTATTTTATCCAGCAGCGGTCGTTCTGCCTCATGTCGCGCAGCACTTCGCTCAATATCCATTTCAGCGTGTCGTTGCGCACCACGCGGCGGCGCTCGCCTGGGGCTTCTACTGTCTTGTAGCGGTTGTAGGCGATGTCAAAGGTGGTGCCATACATGTGGCAGCTGTTCTGTGTGGCGTTGGAATTTCGTTTGCGGAGATGGGTCACATCCTTCTTGCTACGCAGCACGCTGGTCACGATAATCTTGTGGAGCGGCACTCCCTTGGTCTGAAGGCTGTCGAAGAAGGCGCGGCCTATGTCCTGCAAGAGCACTGAGGCGCGGGGCACGAGATAGGGGATGCTGTTGTGCAGCCGGTCGGTATAGAAGTAAGGGTTGGCGCCGATATATACCAGCTCGCTCTTGCGGCGCTCTGCCTCGTGCTCGTCTGCCACGGGCGACACGCCATGTTTCCTGGCTGAGAGCATCTGTACATCGTTCTGGTCGGGGAAGGTATTGCCGAAATTGGGCACGCTGAATATGCGGTTGCGCGCTGGGGTTCCGTCGGCGTTGAAAAAGCGTGTGCGCTGGCTGATGGGGGCGGCCTTCAGTGTGCCTTTGAGCAGCGCTGCGGTGTCTGCGGCCTGTGTGCTGTCGGCTGTCGTCGCTACGGGAGTCTGTGTCTGAGCGGAGCGGGCCATATCGCCTGCCACTGAGGGGAAGATACATCTCACCATGCCGAGCACCACCACTGCGATGCAAAAACCTTGTATATATCTTTTTCTACTTATGTTCATCAAATCTATGTATTTGTGCGCAAAGTTAGTAAAAAATCAACACTTTATGGTCAAGTATCACAAGATTTTTGTAAATTTGCACCTAAATTTAAATGGGTATCAATTGATAGAGAAACATATTATATTAGAAGATATCGACCCACTCATATTCTATGGGGTAAACAACAGCCACCTGCAAATGATAAAGTCGCTGTTCCCTAAACTGCGCATAGTGGCTCGCGATAATGTGATGCGTCTTCTCGGCGATGAGGAAGAAATGGCCAAAGCCGAAGAAGATATTGAAACCATACGAAAACATGTTCTGAAATATAACAGTCTGAACGATGAGGACATACTCGACATCATCAAGGGCAAGGCGACCAAGGCCGATGCTGTGAAGGATGTTGTGGTCTATTCGCTCTCGGGCCGACCTATCAAGGGCCGTTCTGAAAACCAGCAGCTTCTGATAGACTCGTTCAACAAGAACGACATGATATTTGCCGTGGGCCCTGCCGGTACCGGCAAAACCTACCTCAGTATAGCCCTCGCCGTGAAGGCTATGAAGGAGAAGAACGCCAAGAAGATTATCCTGTCGCGTCCGGCCGTCGAGGCAGGCGAGAAATTGGGCTTTCTGCCCGGCGACATGAAGGACAAGATAGACCCCTATCTGCAGCCACTCTACGATGCACTGGAAGACATGATACCGGCAGCAAAACTGCAGGACATGATGGACAAGCACATCATCCAGATAGCTCCGCTGGCCTTCATGCGCGGTCGCACGCTGAGCGACGCGGTGGTAATACTCGATGAGGCCCAGAATACCACCCCGGCGCAAATCCGCATGTTTCTCACCCGTATGGGATGGAATACCAAGATGATTATCACCGGCGACATGACCCAGATAGACCTGCCCCATGAGCAGAAGAGCGGACTGAAGGAAGCGTTGCAGCTGCTCAGCGGTATCGAAGGCATCTCGGTGGTAGAGTTCAACAAGAAGGACATCGTGCGCCACAAGCTGGTGACACGCATCGTCAATGCCTACGAAGCCTACGACAAGGCGCGACACGGCGAAAAGGAATTGGAATTCAAGGACTAAACTCAATAAATAATGAAAGCTCTAACGAAAACAGATTTCAAGTTTGAAGGACAACAAAGTGTGTATCATGGCAAGGTAAGGGATGTGTATGACATCAATGACGACCTGATGGTAATGGTGGCTACCGACCGTATCTCTGCCTTTGATGTAATTCTGCCCAAGGGCATACCCTTCAAGGGACAAGTGTTGAACCAGATAGCTGCCAAGTTCCTGGACCAGACCCAAGACATCTGTCCCAACTGGAAACTCGCTACCCCTGACCCCATGGTTACCGTAGGTCTGAAGTGCGAGGGATTTCGTGTAGAAATGATTATCCGCGGTATACTTACCGGTTCGGCATGGCGCGACTATAAGAACGGCTGCCGCGAGATATGTGGCGTGAAGCTGCCCGAAGGCATGCGCGAGAACGAGCGTTTCCCCGAGCCCATCATCACTCCTACCACCAAGGCCGATGAGGGTCACGACCTCAACATCTCCAAAGAAGAGATTATCCGTCAGGGTATCGTCTCTGCCGAGGACTATGCCGTGATGGAAGACTATACCCGCAAGCTCTTTGCCCGCGGACAGGAGATTGCCGCCAAGCACGGACTGATACTGGTAGACACCAAGTATGAGTTTGGCAAGCGCGACGGCAAGGTTTATCTCATCGACGAGATACACACTCCCGACTCGAGCCGCTACTTCTATGCCGAGGGCTACGAGGAGCGTTTCGCCAAGGGCGAGCCCCAGCGCCAGCTGTCCAAGGAGTTTGTACGCCAGTGGCTGATTGAGCACAACTTCATGAACGAGCCCGGACAGACCATGCCCGAGATTACCGATGAGTATGCAGAGACCATCAGCGACCGTTACATTGAGCTCTACGAGCAGATTACCGGCGAGAAGTTTGACAAGACCGCCGAAGACGGCGACATCGCTGCCCGTATCGAGAAGAACGTGGCTGCATATCTGGCTGCCCGCAAGTAGAACTATGTACGCACAGGAGAAGATTAAGCCCTACACAGGCAAGGCAGAGAAAGGCAAGATGGTGAAGAGCATGTTTGACACCATCTCGCCCACCTACGACAAGCTCAATCTGCTGATGTCGTGGGGCATCGACCGCCGTTGGCGCAAGGCTCTCATAGACAGTCTGAAGCCCTGGCGCCCCCAGCACATTCTGGATGTGGCTACAGGCACTGGCGACCTGGCCATCCTTGCCGCCAAGAGTCTGAAGCCCCAACAGGTGACTGGTGCCGACTTCTCTGAAGGCATGATGGAGATAGGGCGCGAGAAGGCTGCGCGAGAGGGACTGGGAGAGGTCATCTCCTTTGTCCACGAAGACTGCATGAACATGTCTTTTGCCGACGAAACCTTTGATGCTGTCACTGCCTCGTTTGGCATCCGCAACTTCCAGAGCCTCGACAAAGGGCTGGCAGAGATGTGTCGTGTGCTGAAGAAGGGCGGTCGCCTCGCTATCGTCGAACTGACCACGCCGCAGCGCTTCCCGATGAAGCAGCTCTTTGGCCTCTACTCTCACACCATCCTGCCGCTCTATGGCAATCTGATCAGCCATGATGTCAAGGCATACCGTTATCTGACGCAGACCATCGAGGCCTTCCCCCAGGGAGAGCAGATGACGGAGATACTCAAGAATGCCGGCTTCGAGGAAGCCTCGTTCCGACGCCTCACCTGTGGCATCTGCACCCTGTATCTTGCAACCAAATAACATATTACAGTTATGGACAAATATGGATTAATAGGTTATCCCTTAGGACACTCGTTCTCCATAGGGTATTTCAATGAGAAATTCCAGAACGAGGGGATCGATGCCGTGTACGAGAACTACGAAATCCCCGACATCTCTACGCTGCCCGAGATTCTCGACTCCAATCCGGAGCTGAAGGGGCTCAATGTGACCATACCCTACAAAGAGCAGGTAATCAAATATCTGGATGCCATTAGTCCGGAGGCCAATGCCATAGGTGCCGTCAACGTTATCCGCGTCACCCACAAGGACCGCAAGACCATCCTCAAGGGTTTCAACAGCGATGTGATAGGTTTCACCAAGAGCATAGAGCCCATGCTGGAGCCCTGCCACAAGAAGGCGCTGATACTCGGCACTGGCGGCGCGTCGAAAGCCATCAACTTCGGTCTGAAGTCGCTGGGTCTGGAGACTCTCTTTGTGAGTCGCAGCAAGAAAGAGGGCGCCATACGCTATGAAGATGTGACTCCCCAGGTGGTGAAGGAGTATAACGTGATCGTCAATTGTACTCCCATCGGCATGTATCCGCACGCTGACGAATGTCCCAACATTCCCTATCATGCTATGGACATGCACACGCTGCTCTATGACCTCATCTACAATCCCGACGAGACCCTCTTCCTGAAACGAGGCAAGGCTCATGGCGCCACCATCGCCAACGGACTGGAGATGCTGCTCCTGCAGGCATTCTCGTCATGGGAATTCTGGAACGGCAAAGAACAACTATAATATATATAATAAGGTATAGGCGGACCGACAGGGCTGCCAGAGCAAACAACACAATCAACACGACAAACAATGACAGACAACAGATATATGATGCGTGGCGTAAGTGCCGCCAAAGAAGATGTGCACAATGCCATCAAGAATATAGACAAAGGCATATTCCCACAGGCCTTCTGCAAGATTATCCCCGATATCCTGGGCGGTGACCCCGATTACTGCAACATCATGCACGCTGACGGCGCCGGAACCAAATCGTCGTTGGCCTACATGTACTGGAAGGAGACCGGCGATGTCGATGTGTGGAAGGGCATAGCCCAGGATGCCATCGTGATGAACACCGACGACCTGCTGTGTGTGGGTGCTGTCGACAACATCCTGGTGTCGAGCACCATCGGCCGTAACAAGATGCTGGTGCCTGGTGAGGTAATCTCTGCCATCATCAACGGTACCGATGAGCTGCTGGCTGAGATGCGCGAGATGGGTATTGGCATCTATCCCACTGGTGGTGAGACCGCCGATGTGGGCGACCTGGTGCGTACGATTATCGTAGACTCGACCGTGACCTGCCGCATGAAGCGCTCGGACGTGATAGACAATGCCAACATCCGTCCTGGTGATGTCATTGTGGGTCTGAGCTCTACCGGTCAGGCTACCTATGAGAAGCATTACAATGGCGGTATGGGCAGCAACGGTCTGACCAGCGCCCGCCATGATGTCTTTGCCAAGTATCTGGCTGAGAAATATCCCGAGAGCTTTGACCATGCTGTGCCCGACGAACTGGTGTATAGCGGCAAGTATGCTCTCACCGACGAGGTGGAAGGTGCGCCCGTCAATGCCGGCAGACTGGTGCTGTCGCCCACACGTACCTATGCTCCCGTCATCAAGAAGATGCTCGACGAATGTAGAAGCGAAATCCACGGTATGGTACACTGTACCGGTGGCGCGCAGACCAAGGTGCTGCACTTCGTAAACGACAACTGCAAAGTGGTCAAGGACAATATGTTTGCCGTACCCCCTCTCTTCAAAGCTATCCACGACTGTTCGGGAACAGACTGGAGAGAGATGTATCAGGTGTTCAACATGGGTCACCGCATGGAAATCTACGTCGCTCCCGAAACTGCAGAGAAGATAATCGCCATCAGCAAGAGTTTCAACATCGATGCCCAGGTAGTGGGTCATATCGAAGAGGGCGAGAAGAGCCTTACCATCCATTCTGAATACGGAACATTCAATTATTAATATATGGCAGAAAACAACAACATATTATCTAAACTCGACGGACTTGAAAGCCGATACGAGGAGGTTTCAACCTTGATTACCGACCCTAATGTCATTGCCGACCAGGAGAGATATGTCAAGTTGACCCGTGAATATAAGGATTTGGGCGACATCATGGATGCCCGCAAGAGATATATCGACTGCATCAACTCTATCAAGGAGGCCAAGGATATACTGGCCAACGAGAGCGATCCCGACATGAAGGAGATGGCGCGCGAAGAGTTGGCAGAGAACGAGGCTCTCCAGCCCAAACTGGAAGAAGAAATCAAGATTGCCCTCGTGCCCAAAGACCCTGAAGATGCCAAGAACGTGCAGATGGAGATACGCGCCGGAACAGGTGGTGACGAGGCTGCCCTCTTCGCCGGCGACCTGTTTCAGATGTACAAGAAGTACTGCGACTCCAAGGGGTTCACTCTCTCTGTGACCAGTGCGTCGGAAGGTGCCGTGGGTGGTTTCAAGGAGATAGACTTCGCCGTGAGTGGTGTGGATGTCTATGGCACATTGAAGTATGAGTCGGGTGTGCACCGCGTGCAGCGTGTTCCTGCTACTGAGACTCAGGGTCGTATGCACACCAGTGCCGCCACCGTGGCAGTGCTGCCCGAGGCCGACAAGTTTGAAGTGACCATCAACGAGGGTGAAATCAAATGGGATACCTTCCGTTCGAGTGGTGCCGGAGGTCAGAATGTGAACAAGGTGGAGTCGGGTGTGCGTCTGCGCTATATGTGGAAGAACCCCAATACCGGTGAAACCGAGGAAATCCTGATAGAATGTACCGAGACCCGCGACCAGCCCAAGAACAAGGAGCGTGCGCTGGCGCGTCTGCGTACGTTTATCTATGACAAGGAGCACCAGAAGTATGTAGACGATATCGCCAACCGTCGTAAGTCGCTGGTATCTACCGGTGACCGTAGTGCCAAGATACGTACCTACAACTTCCCCCAGGGCCGCGTGACCGACCATCGCATCGGTTATACCACCCATGATTTGCAGGGCTTCCTCAACGGTAACATCCAGGATATGATAGACGCTCTCACCGTGGCCGAAAACGCTGAGCGTCTGAAGGAAAGTGAACTCTAAAACAAATAGCATTGACGTTATGAACAGACAAGAACTGGTAAAAGAGATATTTGACAAGAAGTCGTTCCTCTGCGTAGGACTGGATACCGACCTGAAGAAAGTTCCTACCCATCTGCTGAATGAGGAAGACCCTATCTTCGTCTTCAACAAGGCCATCATTGATGCCACGGCAGACTACTGTGTGGCCTACAAGCCCAATCTGGCTTTCTATGAAGCCTTCGGCGTGAAGGGAATCATGGCCTTTGAAAAGACCATTGACTATCTGAACAAGCATTATCCTCATCACTTCGTCATCGCAGATGCCAAGCGAGGGGATATCGGCAATACTTCGGCTATGTATGCCCGTACATTCTTTGAGGAGTACAACCTCGATGCCCTGACTGTCGCCCCTTATATGGGTGAGGACAGCGTGAAGCCCTTCTTGGGATATGAGGACAAGTGGGTAATCCTCTTGGCTCTTACATCCAACAAGGGCTCTTTGGACTTCCAGATGACTGAGGACAAAGACGGCGAAAGACTCTTTGAGAAGGTGCTGAAGAAGAGCCAGGAATGGGGCGATGATACCAATATGATGTATGTGGTAGGTGCCACTCAGGGAGAGATGTTCAAGGACATCCGCAAATGTGCTCCCACTCACTTCTTGCTGGTTCCCGGCGTGGGTGCCCAAGGTGGCAGTCTGCAGGAGGTGTGCAAGTATGGCATGACTGCTGATTGTGGTCTGCTGGTCAACTCGTCGCGCGGTATCATCTATGCTTCGCAAGGTGAAGACTTTGCCGAGGTGGCTGCGCAGAAAGCCCATGAACTGCAACAGGAAATGGCAGCTGAATTAGAACGCATTGAACGATAGCAAAATCATAAGCGATCCGGTCTTCGGATTTGTAAAGATACCACGGGGATTGCTGCTCGACATCGTGAAGCATCCCCTGTTTCAACGCCTGACACGCATCAAGCAGTTGGGCTTGACCAATGTGGTATATCCCGGTGCCCAGCACACCCGCTTCCAACACTCATTGGGCGCTTTTCATCTTACGAGTGAGGCCATACTCTCGCTCACGCAGAAAGGCGTGTTCATCTTTGAAAGTGAAGCCGAGGCGGTTCAGGCTGCCATACTGATGCACGACATCGGTCATGGCCCTTTCTCGCATGTGCTGGAGAATACCCTCATCCACGGCATCTCCCATGAGGAGATATCGCTGATGATGATGAATGAGATAAACCACGACTTGGGCGACAACCTGACCTTGGCCATCAAGATTTTCAAGGATGAATATCCCAAGCGTTTCCTGCACCAGCTGATTAGTAGTCAGCTCGATATGGACAGGCTTGACTACCTGCGTAGAGACAGTTTCTTTACCGGTGTGACCGAAGGCAATATCGGCTCGGCGCGTATCATCAAGATGCTCAATGTGGTCGATGACAATCTTGTGGTTGACTCAAAGGGTATCTATTCGATAGAGAATTATCTCACCTCGAGGCGGTTGATGTATTGGCAGGTGTATCTGCACAAGACCACGGTGGGTTATGAGAAACTGCTGGTCAATCTCCTCTCGCGTGCCAAGTATCTGGCTGACCAGGGAGAGACGGTCTTTGCCACTCCGGCGCTGCACTTCTTCCTCTATAACCATATAGATAAGGAGGCGTTTGTGGACAATGCAGAGCCGTTGCAGCATTACAAGATGCTGGATGACAGTGATATCTGGGCGAGTGTCAAGGCGTGGACCACCCATCGCGACCCCATACTCTCGTTGTTGTCTCGCAATCTGATAGACCGTAGAATCTTCAAGGTAGAGGTTCGCAGTACGGCAGTGGAAGAGGCAGAAGTGATGGATATAAGGCATCAGATAGCCCAGCGCTATGGTCTCTCTTTTGACGACACAGCCTATCTGGTCAATGTCTCTACCATCCGTAAGGACATGTATGACATCCACGACGACCACATATCCATATTATACAAGGACGGTACGATAAAAGACATCACGGAAGCCTCTGAAATACTCAATATATCGTTGTTATCAAAAAAAATATGCAAATATTATCTTTGTTATCAGCGTTTTTGAATTATATTTACTATATTTGCAGAAATTAATTAATACATAACTATGGAGTTTACTGCTAAACAGATAGCGCAATTCGTGCAAGGTGTCGTCGAAGGCGATGAAAATGCCTCAGTCACTACCTTTACGAAGATTGAAGAGGGTGTGCCTGGTGCCATCTCTTTTCTTGCCAATCCCAAATATACACATTATCTCTATGAAACCAAGTCTTCGGTGGTGCTCGTTGACAAAAGCATAGAACTGGACAAACCTGTAGAGACTACGCTTATCAGAGTAGACAACGCACGTGACTGCGTAGCCAAATTGTTGCAACTCTATGAGAGCATGAAGCCCAAGAAACAGGGCGTAGACAAGATGGCATTCATCTCTGAGTCGGCTAAGATTGGCGACAATGTGTATATCGGCGCTTTTGCCTATATCGGCGACAATGTTGTGGTGGGCGACGGCTGTCAGATTTATCCTAATGCCACCATCTGTGACAATGTAAAACTCGGTAATAACTGTATATTGTACCCCAACACTACAGTCTATCACGACTGTCGTTTGGGCAATGAAGTTATCCTTCATGCCGGTAGCGTGGTGGGTGCCGACGGCTTTGGCTTTGCCCCCAATGCCGAGACCAACAGTTATGACAAAATTCCCCAGATAGGCAATGTCATTATAGAAGACAATGTTGAAATTGGCGCAAATACCTGTATCGACCGTTCTACTATGGGTAGCACGTTCGTAAGAAAGGGCGTCAAACTTGATAATCTTGTACAAATAGCACACAACACTGATATCGGTGAAAACTCCGTGATGAGTGCTCAGGTAGGTATTGCCGGATCTACCAAGGTAGGCCAGTGGTGTATGTTTGGCGGCCAGGTAGGTATTGCTGGACATATTACTATCGGCAACAAAGTATTCCTGGGTGCCCAGTCGGGTGTACCTGGCAGTCTGAAAGACAACCAGACCCTTATCGGTACTCCCCCTACAGACCAGCGTACTTTCTTCAAGTCACAGGCTATCATCCGCAGATTGCCCGAGATTTACAAGCGGCTGAACGATTTGCAGAAGGAAGTGGAAGAGCTGAAAAAGCAGAAACAAGATTAATCACATATACCTCTATCATTTAGAGTACAGAGCAAAGTAATATATGGACACAGTAAAACAGACTACCCTTAAAGGTAGTTTCTCTCTCTTCGGCAAAGGATTGCATACCGGTCTTCACCTGACCGTCACCTTCAATCCTGCTCCAGAGAATCATGGATACAAGATTCAGCGTATCGACCTCGAGGGACATCCCATCATCGACGCCATAGCTGAAAAGGTAAGTGACACCCAGCGCGGTACAGTGCTTTCCAGTGGCGATATCAGAGTAAGCACCATCGAGCATGGTATGGCAGCTCTCTATGCAATGGGTATTGACAACTGTCTGATTCAGGTTAATGGTCCTGAGTTCCCCATTCTTGACGGTTCGGCCATGCAGTATGTCGAGAAAATCAATGAAGTGGGAATCCAGGAGCAGAATGCACCTAAGAACTACTACGTTATCCGTAAGAAGATAGAAATCAAGGACGAAAAGACAGGCTCATGCATCACTATCCTTCCCGACGAGGAGTTCAGCATCACCGCCATGTGTTCTTTTGAGTCCAAATTCATCAACAGCCAGTTTGCTACACTTGACAGTACCAACAACTTTGCCAAGGAGATAGCACCTGCGCGTACCTTTGTGTTTGTTCGTGATATCGTTCCATTGCTTGAGGCTAACCTTATCAAGGGTGGAGACCTGGACAACGCCATCGTTATCTACGAAAGAGAAGTGGAGCAGGAGAAACTCGACCAGTTGGCCGACGTTCTCAAGGTGCCCCATATGGACGCCAAGAAGATTGGCTACATCCAGCACCGTCCGCTGATGTGGGAGAACGAGTGTACCCGTCATAAACTCTTGGACATCATCGGTGATATGGCTCTTATCGGTCGTCCGCTGAAGGGTAGAATCATTGCCACCCGTCCTGGCCATACCGTGAACAACAAGTTCGCCCGACTGATGCGTAAGGAGATTAAGCAGCACATGGTTCAGGCGCCTATCTATGATCCCAACGAGGCTCCTATCATGGACAACATCCGCATCCGCGAGTTGCTGCCCCATCGTTATCCCATGCAGCTTGTTGACAAGATTACTGCCATTGGCCCCACAAGCATCACCGGTGTGAAGAATGTAACCAGCAATGAGCCTTTCTTCGTAGGCCACTTCCCACAGGAGCCTGTAATGCCAGGCGTCCTTCAGATAGAGGCAATGGCACAGTGTGGCGGTTTGTTGGTACTCAACCAGGTGGAAGAGCCCGAGCGTTGGTCAACCTATTTCTTGGGTATTACCGATGTGAAGTTCAGGCAGAAGGTTGTCCCTGGTGACACCCTGCTTTTCCGCGTAGAATTGCTTCATCCCGTACGCCACGGCATCAGCTCCATGAAGGGTTATATGTTCGTCGGCGACAAGGTAGTGTCTGAGGCTACATTTACTGCACAAATCGTTAAAAACAAATAATATGAACCAAATAAGTCCTTTGGCATACGTTCACCCAGAAGCCAAACTGGGAGACAACAATATTATAGGCCCCTTCTGCTTTATTGACAAGAATACGGTATTGGGTGATAACAATGTCCTTCAAAACAGTGTTACCATCAATCGTGGTGCTCGTATTGGAAACAATAATGAGATTTTTCCCGGTGCCAGCCTTTCCACCAAACCTCAGGACCTGAAGTATAAGGGAGAGGAGACCATCTGTGAGATAGGCGACAACAACAGTATCCGTGAGTTTGTTACCATTTCGCGTGGTACTGCTTCAAAGGGTACTACCATCGTGGGCAATAATAACCTGCTCATGGAGAATATGCATATCGCCCATGACTGTGTGATTGGTAGCAATATCATCATCGGCAACTCTACCAAGATAGCCGGTGAAGTGGTGGTAGACGATAATGCTATCTTGAGTGCCGAGGTGCTTTGCCATCAGTTCTGCCATATCGGTGGATATGTAATGATACAGGGAGGTAGCCGCTTCAGCCAGGATATTCCTCCTTATATTATTGCCGGAAAGCATCCCTTGAAGTATGCAGGTGTCAACATCATCGGTCTGCGTCGTCGTGGATTTAGCAATGAGCTTATCGAAAACATCCACAACGCTTACCGCATCCTTTATTCTAAGGGACTGATGAAGGAAGGCATTGAGGAAATCAAAAAGCAACTTACAGTTACCCCCGAAATTCAGTATATCATAGACTTCGTAAGTTCTTCCCAACGGGGAATTATCAGATAATGAAGACACTGGTTGTTGTTCTTGGGCCGACAGGCGTGGGAAAAACAGAACTCTGCCTAACTATCGCCGAGCATTTGGGCATTGACATCATCAATGCCGACTCGCGTCAGATATTTGCAGAACTGCCTATCGGAACTGCTGCTCCGACCCAAGAACAACAACAGCGTGTTCATCATCATTTTGTTGGCAATCATCACCTTAATGATTATTACAGCGCCTCTATCTATGAAGAAGAGGTAATGGCGTTGCTGCGCGACAAGTTTGAGTGTGGCGATGTGGCTATGCTTACCGGTGGAAGCATGATGTATATTGATGCCGTATGCAATGGCATCGATGATATCCCAACCATCGATGACGCTACGCGCCAGATGATGAAAGCCAGACTTGAAGCTGAAGGTCTTCCTGCACTTGTTGAGGAGCTTCGTCGGCTTGACCCCGAACACTATCAGATTGTTGACAAGAACAATCCTCGCCGTGTCGTCCATGCCTTGGAAATCTGCTATATGACTGGCAAGACCTACACATCCTTTCGTACCAACAGCAAGAAGGAACGCCCTTTCCGTGTCCTCAAGATTGGTCTTAATCGCGACCGCGGAGAACTCTATGAACGTATCAACCAGCGTGTTCTTGACATGATGGATGCAGGTCTGGAGGACGAAGCTCGCCGCTGTTATCCCCTCAAAGGACTCAATTCGCTCAACACAGTAGGTTATCGGGAGATGTTTGATTATTTTGATGGACACACCGACCGTGCCGAAGCAATCCGTCGCATCCAGTCCAACTCCCGCAGATATATGCGCAAGCAACTCACATGGTTCAAAAAGGACCCTGAAATCGTATGGTTTCACCCGGATAACGTTAAAGAAATCATAAATTATATCGACACACACTTATTAGACAAATAGTTTTCGTACTTTTGTACGTGCATAACAGCTTGTTTTATTAACTATGGATAAAGTTAAATTCCTCTACCTGTGGTGTAGGGCCAAAATCACAGCCTTTTGGGCGTGGTACAAGAATCTCTACGTGGGCGCTCCCGTATGGAAAAAGGCGTTGATAGGATTTGTTTCCGTTATCGTTTCTTTCCTTTTGTATTTAGGCGCTGTTGACATCAACTTCCTTTGGTTGTTTGGTAAGTCACCCGGTTATTTCTCCGGCATTCTTAATCCTCAGACCAGCCAGGCTTCTGAGATTTACAGTGCTGACGGTCAGCTCATTGGCAAGTTCTTCAGTGAGAACCGTACCCCTGTTAAGTATGAAGAGATTACTCCTGATTTCTTCAAGGCCCTTGTAGATACCGAGGACGAGCGTTTCTACAGCCATTTCGGTATTGACCCCATTGGTATCTTTGGCGCCGTCAAGGATGCTGCCTTGCGCCATGAGGGCCGAGGCGCTTCTACCATTACCCAGCAGTTGGCCAAGAATATGTTCCGTGTCCGTTCTCACTATTCTACAGGACTTTTGGGTAAGATTCCCGGTCTGCGCATCCTGATAGTCAAGAGCAAAGAGTGGATTATTGCGTTGAAGTTGGAGTCACGTTACAGCAAGAAGGATATTATCACGATGTATGCCAACACCGTTGACTTCGGTTCCAATGCTTTTGGCATCAAGACTGCCGCCAAGACCTATTTCAATAAGTTACCCAAGGACCTCACCACCGACGAAGCTGCCATCCTTGTGGGCATGCTCAAGGCTACCACCTATTACAATCCCAAGAGTCATCCCGAGAACAGCCGCTCACGTCGTAATGTTGTGCTGAGCAACATGCTGAAGCATGGCGATTTGTCGCGAAGCCGGTATGAGGAATTGAGCAAACTCGATATCAAGCTCAATTACAAGGTGGAAGACAACTATGATGGTCAGGCCACTTACTTCCGCAATGCCGTTGCCGCAGCCTGCGACAGTCTGCTTGTCGGCGTCAGCGCAGGTGTCGGTTCCGATGATGATGACAACAAAGCGCCAGACCTCTACACGAGTGGCTTGAAGATTTATACTACCATAGATACGCGTATGCAGAAGTATGCTGAAGAGGCAGCCAACAAGCAGATGCGTATCATCCAGCGCAACTTCAACAACCATTGGGGTAAGGAAGAACCATGGCAGGATGAGCACCACCAGGTTATCCCCGGCTTCATCGAGGGTATCGCCAAGCGTCAACCCTTCTACAAAGCCTTGGTCGAGAAGTTCGGCGAAAACGCCGACTCCATCGACTATTATCTCAACAAGCCCCACAAGGTCAAGGTCTTTGACTATGCCAATGGGGAGATTGAGATGGAGATGTCCAGCCTCGACTCTATCCGCTATATGGTGCGCTTCATGCACTGCGGTATGGTTGCTATGGAACCCCAGACCGGCGCTGTAAAGGCATGGGTGGGCGACATCGATTTCAAGCATTGGAAGTATGACAAGGTTACAGCCATGCGCCAGCCTGGTTCTACCTTCAAACTCTTCGTATATACCGAGGCGATGAACCAGGGACTTACCCCGTGCGACAAGCGCCGCGACGAGCAGATTAGCTTGGATGTCTATGACAGCAAGAAGCAGGAGATGACCCGTTGGACTCCCACCAATGCCAACGGAACCTTCAGCGGCGACTCTATGCCTCTCAAGTCTGCCTTCGCCCGAAGCGTCAACTCTATTGCCGTACGCTTGGGCCAGGAGATGGGCATCAAGCGCATTATCTCTACTGCCCACGCCATGGGTATCGACAGTCCGCTCGACGACGCCCCCGCCTTGGCCCTCGGTTCCAGTGATGTGCGTCTTCTCGAGTTGGTCAACTCCTACTGCACCGTGGCCGACAATGGCCGTCGCCATAAACCTATGCTGGTTACCCGTGTCGAAGACAGGGACGGCAGGGTCATCTATCAGGCCGACACCCAGTCTGAGCAAGCTATATCCACCAAGTCAGCATTCTTCATGCAGCAGTTGCTCCAGGGAGGTATGCGCGAGCCGGGCGGAACCTCGCAGAGTCTGTGGGGCTATGTCGGCGATGTGCGCGATACCGAGTTTGGCGGAAAGACGGGTACCTCCAACAACCATTCTGATGCTTGGTTCGTGGGCGTCAGTCCGCGTCTCGTCGTAGGAGCATGGGTTGGTGGCGAATATCGCTGCATCCATTTCCGTACTGGTGCCTTGGGGCAGGGTAGTCGTACGGCTCTTCCCATCTGCGGTTATTTCCTCCAGTCGGTTTTCAAAGACCCCGCTTTCCAGCAATATCATGGCAAGTTTGTCAAACCAGCCGATGCCGACATCTCGCGCGTTGACTACATCTGCGACAGCTACTATCAGAAAGCCAAGAACGACAGTACTGCTACAGATAGCCTTGAGCTCAACTCGGAAGAGATAATACTTGATGAAAACGGCAATCCAGTCATCCGAAAGGAGGAGAAGTCCGAAGTCGGAACCTCTTCTGAGCCCGGTTCTCAGGGCGACCACAAGCCCCATAAGCCCACCGAGCAGGCAGTTCGTTTTGATGATTTGTAATTATCCATAGGTTTGGAACATATCAATCTTGACAACGAAGAGTTTCAGAAAGCTCTGCAAATCATACAGTTTACCCGTCGCTCGCTTTTCCTTACCGGAAAGGCAGGCACGGGTAAATCTACGTTTCTCCGCTACATCTCCGAGACCACCAAGAAGAAACATGTCATCCTCGCGCCTACTGGTATAGCCGCCATCAATGCCGGTGGCTCCACGCTTCATAGCTTTTTCAAGCTCCCCTTCCATCCCCTGCTGCCCAATGATACACGCTACAGCGTGCGCAATATGCGTAAGACACTGCGCTACACCAGCGAGAAATGCAAGCTGCTACGTGAGGTCGAACTGATTATCATCGACGAAATTAGCATGGTGCGCGCCGACATCATCGACTTTATTGACAAGGTGCTGCGCGTCTACAACCGCAATATGCGTGAGCCGTTTGGCGGCAAGCAGCTCCTCCTCGTCGGTGATATCTATCAGCTTGAGCCTGTCGTTCGTGAGGAAGACCGTCAGTTGCTTGCGCCTTTCTATCATTCCCAATTCTTCTTCGATGCCAAGGTCTTTGCCTCCCTCCAGTTGGTAAGCATCGAACTGACCAAGGTGTATCGCCAGAACAATCCTACCTTTATCAACCTGTTGGATCACATCCGTTCGTCGCATGTCACCACTGCCGACCTCGAGATGCTCAATCGACAGGTGGGGGCCGACATTGACACCTCAGACTCTTCGCTCTCCATTACGCTGTCCACCCGTCGAGATACCGTCGATTACATCAACAGCACGCGCTTGGCTGAGCTTGATGGCGATTCTACCATCTTTGACGGAACCATCGAAGGCGATTTCCCCGAGAACAACTTGCCCTCTCCACTCAAACTCGAACTCAAGGTGGGCGCCCAGGTACTCTTTGTGCGCAACGACAAGGAGAAACGGTGGGTCAATGGCACTCTGGGCACCGTCACGGGTTTCTCGCTCGATGTCGAGGATAGTAAGGATGCCATCATCTATGTCCGTACCGAGGATGGAGTTGAGTTTGATGTTGAGCAGGAAATCTGGAGCAATATCAAGTATACCTTCAACGAGAAGGAACAGAAGATTGAAGAGTCTGTTCTTGGCACTTTCTGCCAGTTCCCTCTGCGTTTGGCGTGGGCCATTACCGTCCACAAGAGCCAGGGCCTTACCTTCCGCAATGTCAAAATCGATTTCAGCGGCGGAGTCTTTGCTGGCGGGCAGACTTATGTTGCCCTTTCGCGCTGCCGTTCGCTTGAAGGCATCAGCCTCAAGAGCCCCATCCGGCGTGAAGATGTCTTCGTCAAGGCCGAAGTTTCCCGCTTCGCCAAAAACTATAACAACCAGCAGCTTATTCATGCTGCTCTCGAACAGGGCAAGGCCGACAAGCAGTATTATGATGCCGTCAAGGCCTTTGATGCAGGCGACATGCAGGCCGCGCTGGACAACTTCTTCCTTGCTATCCATAGCCGCTACGACATCGAACGCCCTGTTGCCAAGCGTTACATCCGTCGCAAGCTCAATGTCATTAACCAGAAGGACCAGGAGATAGCCCGTTTGAAGGAAGAAATCAAGAAGAAGGAGAAATTTCTCAAGAAACTGGCTGTCGAGTATGTCGTCATGGGCCGCGAGTGCGAGAAGGAGCATTTCACCGAGGCTGCCATCCGAAACTTTGAGAAAGCCCTTGAGCTCTGCCCCGATATCCCCGAAGCGAAGCGACGGCTGAAGAAACTCAAGAAAGACTGATTCCCTATATACCTTATTATATATATGACTACAGGCAGACAGAAATGCGACCTCCTGAGGAGCATACGCCAGCAGCTGGCTATCGAGTATGGGTTGGATTACACTCCAGCAGAGTGCCATCATGAGGGCAACTGCCCCGGCACTTGCCCCGTGTGTGATGCCGAGCTTGCCGACCTTCAGCGACAGCTCGACGAGCGTGGTATCACCGAAGTTGCGGAGAAAATAGATATCCGCAGCACCATTACTACCATAGAGCCTTTTGAGGAATACCACGAGTTGGAAGGTCTCGCCGGTCCCATGCCGCGTGGACGGGATGCAAAGATTACGGACATCCCCGAGGGAATCATTCCTGATGACATGCTGTTGCAAGGAGAAATCATGCCGACAGATTATCTTGACCGCGATTAACCTTTTCTTCATTGCCCCTTCAATGTAGCAAAATAAAATAATTTTGCCCTTTTCCTTGCGCATCCGACTGATTATGCCTAATTTTGTAACCTAAACACTTTATTAAAATAGAACAAATGGCAACACCGCACATTTCAGCCGCAAAGGGCGATTTCGCCAAGACAGTGCTTATGCCTGGCGACCCGCTTCGCGCAAAGTTTATAGCAGAGACATTCCTCGAGGATGTCAAGTTGGTAACATCGGTTCGTAATGCCCTCGGCTATACCGGTCTGTACAAGGGCGTACCAGTTTCAGTTATGACCAGTGGCATGGGAATGCCCAGCATTGGCATTTACTCTATGGAGCTCTACAAGTTCTATGGTGTAGAGAACATTATCCGTATCGGTTCGGCTGGTAGCTATCGCGACTGGCTCAAGGTGATGGATGTCACTCTTGCCGAGGTCGCAGTGAGCGAGTCTTCCTACGCTCTCGTACAGGGTGGCTGCAAGGATAACGCCATCAAGCCCAGCCAGGAAATCAATGACGTCATCAAGGCCAAGGCCAAGGAGATAGGTATTGAGTGCAAGCCCAGCGTAGTTCATTCCAGCGATGTCTTCTATCGTGATGCCTCACAGGGTACATGGCAGGATATCATCAAGCAGAATGGCAGCGACTGCGTAGAGATGGAGAGTTTTGCCCTCTTCCACAATGCCAATATGACAGGCAAGCGCGCAGCCTGCCTGCTAACCATCAGCGACTCTTTTGTCGACCACACCGAGTTGTCAGCCGAAGACCGTCAGAATTCGTTTACCAAGATGATGACCCTGGCGCTCGAGAGTGCCATCGTGCTTTAATCTGTATTAGTACGCATTATAGAAAAGCGCAGACCCCGGCAGGGTCTGCGCTTTTTTAGGTATGCTCGGCATGAATGTCGCCTTATTCTTTCTTTTTCACAAAGTAGATGTTGTTCACATCGCTACGCATCAGCACATGTTTGTTGTTGACGAACATCACGAAATCGGTAGTGGAAATCTGACCGGGGAACGGAGCAAAGTAATGCTGTGGTCTTTCGTAAGCATTGCGCCATACCAGTACGTAGCAGATGGGGTGCTTGTCGAGCACCGGTTGTAATGTCTTGGTCCACCAGTCTGCAGTCTTTATTCCCTCGTAGCCGGTTTCAGTAAGAGCAGCAGCCTTGTGGTGCTTTTTGGCAACGGCACATACTGTGGCAAGGTTCTTATCCAACTGTGCAGCATAACCGGCAATCTTCACGGTGTCAGCCTCAGGTGAGGAGCAGTAACAGTCCAGTCCCATGACATCTATGATGTCGTCGCCAGGATAGCGTTCCAGATATTTGGATTCATTGCCATCCATCTCTGTGCCGGGTGAATAGGCATAGAGTGCATTTACCACTCCTTTGTCTTTCAGTCGGTCGATGGTCATTTTCCACAATGCTTTATATTGTGCAGCGGTGCAATGTTCCTGTCCCCACCAGAACCATGAACCGGTATGCTCATGCCATGGGCGGAAGATAACCGGTACTTTCACGCCGTAGGGTGTTTCCAGTGAGTTGAGAAAGTCAGCCACTTTATCAATCCATCCTAAGAACATCTCATGTTTCTGTCCACCTTCCAATACCGAAGCCACAGTCTTGGTTTCGATGTTCTTCAGTGAGTCGGCAACCCACGAAGTACCACCAGAGAGCGGATTGTTCAGATGCCACGACAACGTAATCACGCCACCACGGTTGAAATGGGTGAAGATTTCTTGGCGCATGCGATCAAAGGGAACACCGTCGAGGTTGACCGAGTCGCCCAGTTCAATATGTCCAAGGTCGAAACTCAACAGCCCCGGATAATCGTTGCATACGCTATGTACATCGGATCGGGCAGAGTCCCCTTTCCATCCGATACCATAGACGGTATCGTCATGGTGTCCGAACATATATACGCCACTGTCACCATACGCCATCAGATTGGTCAGCAGATTCTCCGTGCGCTGTGTACGACCTGAGTCTGCTAAGGGGTCGCTTGCCTTCTTGGGTCCGCATGCTGACAGAATCAGTGCAGATGCCAACGTCATCAATAGATATTTCTTCATTTTATGATAGTTTGGGTTTTGAGCGCAAAAGTACGCATAATCTTCCAACTGACCAAATATCATGCGTGAAAAATAGTATTATTTATAAGGTATGTTTTTAGCAGTTGTTGAAAACCACTTAAAGTGTAAATTGTGTAATTTATATAGTGGTAAAAATACACTTATTAGTTGTGTACCTTAACATGGTGCAATCGTTTGT